>OIXH01000710.1_pt1 | contig 40179 bp, 29 predicted proteins | sample 1587741 | NCBI WGS metagenome assembly OIXH01 (sample SAMEA3888916, study PRJEB22519) | human gut metagenome | biome: human gut; feature: human-associated habitat; material: faeces | place: Denmark | collected 2011 | reverse complement strand
TGACGGCTAAAGTCCCGTTCCAGCACCTTGAAGGTTTCGACCAGCGCGTCGGAATTCTGTTCGCAGAGCGTGTGCATATGAAAGCCCTCTACGCCGGCGGGCAGCTCGGCAGGGAAGTGCTCGCGCGGGATGCCGAGACGGGAAAAAGGCGCGCAGGGGTCGTAAATCGCGCCCGACTGCGTGGAATGACAGGGATTGATGCGCAGCCCCGCGCTCACACCGGAAAGGCGCGGAAAAAAAGTCTCAAACTGCCTGATGGAATTGAAAATGACATGACTGCAAATCCTGCAAAGCTCGTCGATTTCATCCGCTTTATAGGCAGGGGAGTAAACGTGGTTTTCCTTTCCCATCTCTTCAAAGCCGAGCCGCGCTTCATAAAGCCCGCTGGCTGCGGTGCCGCTGATATACCGGCCGATGAGCGGGTAAAACGAAAATGCCGAAAACGCCTTTTGTGCCAGCAGGATGCGGCAGCCGCTGCGCTTCTCAAGTTCAGACAGAATCAAAAGATTAGCCCTCAAACGTGCCTCGTCAATCACATAAACGGGCGTGGGCAGCTCTTGGAAACGCATGCCGGTTCAATCGACGAGGCGGGGATTTTCATCCACTACCCAAGGCAAGCCGAAGCGGTTGAGCGCGTCCATAAACGGGTCGGGATCGAACTGCTCGGTGGTGAACACGCCCTTTTTGTTCCAAACGCCCGAGATGACGAGCGCGGCGCCGATCATCGCCGGGACGCCGGTGGTGTAGGAAATGGCTTGCGAGCCGACTTCGCGGTAGCAGGCTTCGTGGTCGCAGATATTGTAGACGTAGACGGTCTTTTCCTTGCCGTCCTTGACGCCGCGCATGAGGTCGCCGATGCAGGTCTTGCCCTTGGTCAGCGGGCCCAGGGAGGACGGGTCGGGCAGCAGGGCCGAAAGGAACTGGATGGGCACGATCTCCCGCCCCTGGAAGAGCACCGGGTCGATGCGGGTCATGCCCACATTGCCGAGCACCTTGAGATGGTTGAGATAGTTGTCCGAGAAGGTCATCCAGAAACGCGCCCGGCGGATGCCCTTGAGATTCCGCACCAGGGATTCCAGCTCCTCATGATACATGAGGTAACATTTCTTTGTGCCGATGCCGTCCGGAAAATCGTAGTTCATGGACCAGGCCAGGGGGTCGGTTTCCACCCACTCGCCGCGCTCCCAGTAGCGGCCCGGCGCCGTGACTTCGCGGATGTTGATCTCCGGATTGAAATTGGTGGCAAAGGGCTGGCCGTGATCCCCGGCGTTGCAGTCGATAATATCCAGCACGCGCACTTCGTCCAGCTCGTGCTTCAGGGCCCAGGCCGCGAAAACATTGGTCACGCCGGGATCAAAGCCCGAACCCAGCAGGGCCGTGAGCCCGGCTTCGCGAAAGCGGTCGGCATAGGCCCACTGCCACTTGTATTCAAACTTGGCCGTGTCCAGGGGCTCGTAATTGGCCGTATCCAGATAGTGCACGCCGCATTCCAGGCAGGCGTCCATAATGTGCAGATCCTGATACGGCAGGGCGAGATTGCAGACCAGATCCGGCTTGACCTGCCGGATCAGCCGGCAGAGTTCCGGCACGTTGTCCGCGTCCACCTGGGCGGTGTCGATGTCCACGCCCGTGCGGGCCTTGACGCTGCGCGCCACGTCCGTGCAACGGGACAGCGTGCGGCTGGCCAGGGTGATCCACTCGAAAACGCCGGTTTCCTTGGCCGCCTGGGCGCACTTGTGAGCCACCACGCTGCCCACGCCGCCCGCGCCGATGATCAGGATCTTCGCCATATCTGCTCCTTCTTTCTCCAAATGATAACGCCGTCGGAGACCCGAGATTCCCCTGTTCCGGAAGCCTGCTTCCGGAGCGATTCACGTTTGAAATGACTGCATTGCTCTGTAAAAACTTCTCTGCAAATCCTTGCCACGAAGTGCTGGCGGGCTTTGCTCGCCGTAAACCAGTGTTCCAAGCGTTAAATTCTCTATGGTCCGGAACAGACCGCATCGTCAAGCCGCAACGTCGCTCTTGTCCCCGTCCAGCGTCAGCACGTGCGCGTAACGGCCGCTTTTGCGGGCCTGCTCCGCCAGGGCCGCGCCCTCGCCCCGGCAACGCGGGCAGGCATGGCGCGGAATCAGCAGGCAAAGGGAACGGTCCACCCGTTCCGAGCTGGTTTCAATGCGGCCCAGGCCGGAACAGTCCGCGCAGAGCCGCCAGGCCTCGCGCTGGCTTTCGCGCAGCATGTCCGTGTCGTAAAAAATATGCTTGCTCCGCACCCACCAGCCGTCTTCCTCCCGGCCTTCGGCGGGTTGTGCCGGAGGCCGCCGGTAGAGTTCCACAATCTGGTCGCAGAGCTTGGCGATATACTGGCCCACTTCGGGCCGCTGGCGGGTGGAGGACGGGGTCCAGCCCGGCTCGCGGATGTCTTCCGCCGAAAGTCCGGCCAGAGCCAGACAGATGCCCATATTGACGTAGGGCAGCGCGCCCCGGATGGCGTAACCGCCTTCCAGCACGGCGATGTCCGGATTCAGGGCCTTGTTCAGGGCCGCGTAACCCTGGGCCGACAGGCGCATATTTGCCAGCGGGTCGGTGAAGTGATTGTCCTGTCCGGCGGAATTGATGACCAGATCCGGCTTGAATTCGGCCAGAATGGGCAACACGGCATGCTCGACGGCGTAAAGGTAGCCCTCGTCCGAGGTTTCCGGCGGCAGGGGGATATTGATGGTCCTGCCCAGGGCCGCCGGGCCGCCGCATTCCTGCGGAAAACCGGTGCCGGGATAGAGCGTGCGGCCGTCCTGGTGCAGGGAGATGAACAGGGTGTGCGGATCATTCCAGAACACATCCTGGGTGCCGTCGCCGTGGTGCACGTCCGTGTCCACGATGGCGATGCGCAGGGGCCGACCGTCGGGATGGGGATAATGATCGCGGATGTACTCCACCATCACGGCTTCGTTGTTGATGTTGCAGAAGCCGCGATTGCCGTGGACCACGCGCATGGAGTGGTGTCCGGGCGGGCGCACCAGGGCGAAGGCCTTGTCCTCTTTTTTTTCCAGCACCAGGCGCGCGGCGGCGATGGCGCCCCCGGCGGACGCCAGATGGGAATCCGTGCTCACCGCGCCCACCGAGGGCAGGCAGAAGTGGGCGCGCGCCAGTTGGGCGTGGGAGGCAAAAGAAGGCCGGTATTCGGTGATGCCCGGAATGTCGAAAAGGCCCTCTTCCTGCAACTGGTCGCGGGTGTAGAGCAGGCGCTCCTCGCGTTCCGGATGGGTGGCGGAAATGGCCCAGTCGAAAGCCGGAAAAAAGACCACCCCCAGACGGCGGGCGGCCACAAGGGGCTCAGTCATCGGACTCGTCCATATTTTCGAAAATATCGGCCCCGTAACGGGCATCGGAAACCATTCTGCCGAAAAAGCCCTGGCCCAGGCCGAAGGCCAGATTGCTTTCCGCCACGGCGGCGAACAATGGGCCGTTGCCGTCGTACAAGGCGAAACAGCCGCCGCTGCCCTCGCTGCGACGGAAGACCGCGCAGTGCAACAGGCCGGGATCGCCCAGACGGCTGACGATCTCATAGTCGCTGGACTGCTTGCCCAGAGCCAGAATATCGTTCAGGACGTCGTCCTGACGCGGCTCAAAACGCAGGCGGCTTCCTTCCGCGAGGAGGGTGTACATTTCGCTCATGCCGTGCTCCTTATGCTTCCGGTTCCGCGTGAACAGAAATTCAGTCCAGTCCTCGGCCCCGCTGCCGCAACGAGGCCTCCACCGCCGAAATGCATTGCAGCACCACATCCTCGGGCGGCTGGGCCGCGTCGATGATGGCAAAGCGCTCGGGTTCCTCGGCGGCCAGGCTCCGGTACCCCTGGCGCACGCGCTCATGAAACTCCAGGCTTTCGGCGTCGAAACGGCCTTCGGAGAGCACGGTGCCCTCTTCCCGGTTGCGCAGACCGGCCCGCTCCAGGCCGCAATGCACGGGCAGGTCCAGCAGCAGGGTCAGGTCCGGCATGAGGCCGCCGGTCGCCATGTCGTTGATGCGGCGCAGATGTTCCGGGTCCAGGCCGCGGCCATAGCCCTGGTAAGCCAGGGTGGAATCCGCGTAGCGGTCGCAGAGCACGGTCTGCCCGGCTTCCAGGGCTGGGCGGATGACCTCGGCCACATGTTGGGCGCGATCCGCCAGGAAGAGATAGAGCTCGGCCCGGCTGGACAGGCCGCGCGTGCGGGCGTCCAGCAGAATGGGACGCAGGCTGCGGCCCAGAGCGCAGCCGCCCGGCTCGCGGGTGAGCAGGGGGTCGTATCCGAGCCCTTGCAGATGTTCGGCCAGCAGGCGCTGGGCCGTGGACTTGCCCGAGCCTTCTATACCTTCAAAAGAGATAAACATTCTTCCCTCACCGCTTTTTTGCGGCCCTTTGCCGCGGACGAGGCGGAAGCCGCAGTCTCCGGTTTCGAGGCTTCCGGGGTGCGCGGGGCCCGGTACAGGGGCCGCCCCAGAGTGGCCTGCCAGGGCGTCCAGTCCTGGCCTTCCCCGCCCAACTGGTCAAACAGGCCCCGGCACTGGGCCATTTTGGCGTCCAGGTTGTCGGCATAGTGCAGGGCCAGAGCCTCAGCGGTGTGCGGCTGGCGCACCGCGCCGAACTGCAACTCGCCGTGATGACTCAGAATGAGATGCTTGAGATGGCGTTGCAGCCCCTCGTCCAGACCGGATTTAGCCAGGTACGGGGCCAGCATTTCCACGCCCAGCATGAGATGGCCCAGCAGGCGGCCTTCATCCGTGTAGTCGTTGGCCAGGCCGCCGGAAAATTCGCGGATCTTGCCGAAATCGTGGAACAGGGCCCCGGCCAGCAGGGCCTGGCGGTCCAGTTCGGGATACTGGTCGGCAATGCGCCGACAGAGCCTGAACACGCTCAAGGTATGTTCCAGCAGGCCGCCCACATAGGCGTGGTGCACGCCCTTGGCCGCCGGGCAAACCCGGAAGGACGCGCGCAATTCCTGATTGTTGAACACGCCAAGCACCAGCTTGCGCCAGGGCGCGTGGCTGAATTCCTCTTTGCAGAGGGCCAGCAGCTCGTCCAGCATTTCGTCCAGGGAAAATGGGCTGGCGGGCAGCAACGCGGCCTGGTCCACAGCCGCGCCCTCCTCTTCGGAGAGCGGGCGCAACTGTTCCACCGTGAGCTGGACCTGGTCCCGGTAGAGACCGGCGCGGCCTTCGGCCCAGACCACGGAACCCACGGGAATGTCGCTGAACTCCGCGCTGAGCGGATGCCAGATCTTGGCCTCCAGGCTGCCGCTGGCGTCGGCCAGGGTCAGCCGCCAGTAGGGCCCGTTGCGCGACTGCCCCTGGGCCGCCTGACTGACCACGAACAGGCCGCGCGCCTCGGAGGCCGGACCGATGTCTTTGACGTAAGAACCTTTTTCCATATATTGTCCACGTTACGGCGCGCGACCGGGGCCGGGCTCCGGCCCGCCGCGCCCGTGCTTTGAATGACTCTTTTCTCCCGCGCGGGCCACGGCGGCGCGGGAATCCCTGTCTTTGCAGATTCCCTTCTTTCCGAGGTATTGTCAAATGGACGTTCTGCTGACCAACGACGACGGCATCCGGGCTCCGGGCCTCAGGGCCATGTACGCGGCCCTGCTGGAAGCCGGGCACAGCGTGCATGTGGTGGCCCCCATGCGCCAGCAATCCGGGGTGGGGCATTCCCTCACGGTCTTCGACCCCCTGCGGGCCATGGAATTCGAGGAGCCCGGCTTCAGGGGCACGGGCATATACGGCACGCCCACGGACTGCGTCAAGCTGGCCCTGGGCCGCCTGCTGCCGCGCAAGCCGGACATGGTGATTTCCGGCATCAACGCCGGGCCCAATGTGGGGCCGGACATCCTTTATTCCGGCACCGTGGGCGCGGCCACGGAAGCGGCCCATGAGGATCTGCCCAGCCTGGCCGTCTCCCATGACGACCATCTGGGCAACGGGGATCTGCTGCCCCAGGCCCGTCACGCCGTGGCTCTGGCCGGACGCATCGACTGGTCCCGCCTGGCCCCTCGCCGGGTGATCAACCTCAATTACCCGGCGGGAACCCTGGATGAGGCCAAGGGCCTGCGCGCCTGCCCGCAGACCAGCGCGGTCTGGAAAAACGTCTATCTGGAGCGTTTTGATCCGCGCGGCGCGCCCTACTGGTGGCTGGAAGGCGAAATCCCGGCTCATACCATCAACGCCGGGTCGGACAAGGACCTGCTCAACCGGGGCTATATCACTGTGACGCCGCTTTGTTTTGAATTCACGGACCACGCGGGCCTGAAAGAACTGGAAGGCATGGAGCTGGGCTGAAGCGGCCGGACCGACCTGTATTCGTCATCTCCACCGCGCATAAGGCTGTCGCGCCCGGGCGCTTCCTTCGGAATGCGCCCGGCTCGCGCTCGGCGGCGGGGCCGGAAGCGGCTGCATCACGCCGTCCCACGCGGCCGTAGGGGCTTTGCCCGTCCGCTCTTCCTTCATATTGCCCTCCGAAACGTTCCGGAAAGCCATCAAAGAGAGCTTAACATGAAATAATAGTAGTTAGATTATAATATCTACCACTATATTTATCAATATAATTATATACTATAAAGATAATATAGTATTACTAATAATAATGTTGAAATAGATACAACATATAAAATCACCACTTTCAATATTTCCAATAAAATACTTTTTTTCAAAGTATTATTTTTAGCTATGATATCTTTATACCTCTTAATAACGATACCAGCTGATGAACTCAGTAATAAAATACCAAAAAACAACATAATATAGCTAGACCATCCTGGAATAACTCCTCTTACAGTTGCTCCTCCCAACAAATTCCCTTGAGAGAAGTATAATATATTCCCATTCAACACACTTTTAATCATTATTAAACTGCAAATTATACAAGATAACGCCAAAATTATAAATCCATGCTGATCCTTAAACATTTTATAACCTTTTCTAATTATCATTGTGTATTGTAATAATATATTTATACGGGAATGGTATTACCATTCCCGTATAAATATATTATTTTAGATTATGCCCACAATGAGAAAAACGTCCATACATATCCCGTGGTTGTGTGTCTGGAGTGCATTTTTGTTTTGTTAGCCCCCAAAATGAGCCGCTGGTCATAGTATCATAGCCTTCTCGAACTGCTGCCCCCAAAACTCCTCCGACAGCGTTTGCCGGAGGGGTTCCCGTTGGGACAAAACTTGTCACCGCATCCGTAACGCCAGCGACGACTCCCGGCCGCACCCAGGCCGAAAGCGCGGCTTCCGGCGCGGACGCGGCGAGGTTCCCGGCGGCAAGGCCGGTGGCCGCCGTCATGCCCACCAGCGGGGCCACCTTGGCGACGCCGTCCCGCGCGGCGGTGGAGGCTTTGCCCGTCCGCTCTTCCTTCATGTTGTCCGCCGACCTGGCGGCGAACCAGGAACCGAGCAGGCCTGCGGGATCGTCCACGCAATGATCGTACAGCTTGACACTGTTTTCATCCGAGCTTGTCGCTGAACGGCAAAAATATATAGCTATGATTGATCATGTTTGATTCCTGGGAAAAATAAATTGCTCATGAATATACTATATCTATGATATATCTCTAAACAGATTGTAATCAATATGATAAATATAAGAGATGATAAAATAGACTGCATTATAATAATATATTCTTTTTCTTCTTTATTTTTTATACGCATTATCATTCTTTTAAGTATTATATATACAGATATACAAACCAAAATAATTCCAGGGACGCAGAAAATAGCTATAATAAAAATATCACCTTCACATATATTGTATAATCCAATTTTTATGAGTAATGTTGCCAGCCCAAGCACAGCGTATTGGCCTTTAAAGTCAGGATTTTCGAACATATATTTCCTTTTTTGGGGAAGGGGCGACGCCCCTTCCCTCTCGGCGGCACTCTCTTCTATTTGCTGTGACTACAGTGAGCAAAGCGCCCGCGACTATCGGGTGGCTGCGTTTCCGGCGTACACTTTCCGCCGTCAAGACCACAGTTCTCATTTTTCGGGGCTGGTCTCCTGAGAACATCTCGGCTGAAGACAGCGGCGTTTTCTCTCACCTCACCAGCATTATTCAGCAAATAGGTCATCTGTCCCGGCAACATACTCGGCGGCGGCAATTTAGGCTCATAAAAGGCCAGCCCCGTATCCAGCGCCGCCATGCCCAGCCCCGGCCGCAGCCAGGCCGAAAGCGCGGCTTCCGGCGCGGACGCGGCGAGGTTCCCGGCGGCAAGGCCGGTGGCCGCCGTCATGCCCACCAGCGGGGCCACCTTGGCGACGCCGTCCCGCGCGGCGGTGGAGGCTTTGCCCGTCCGCTCTTCCTTCATGTTGTCCGCCGACCTGGCGGCGAACCAGGAACCGAGCAGGCCCATGACAGCGCCGCCGCCGATGCCCGCCAGCAGGGGCAGAAAGAAAAAGCGGCCGTCCCGATCCACCCTGCCCACAGGATCGTCCACGCAATAGTCGTAGAGGTCGCCGTCGCCGCGCCGGTCTTTGGCCGGGTCAGGACTGATGAAGCGGCCCACCTCCGGATCATAGTGCCGGCAACCGAACTGGACCAGGCCCGTGGCCCCGTCCACGATGCCGCCGCCGAAACCCAGCGGAATGTACAATTCCGGCAGGCTGTCGAAGAGCACATTGCCGAAGCTGTCATAGTCCACGCGCTTGACGATGCCGCCCGCTCCGTTGATCAGGGCGCGGAACGAGCCCACCTGGTCCAGCCCCAGTAAAAAATAGTCCTTATCCGTGCCCCAGGAGCCGCCCGCGATGCCCAGACGCCGCACGGCCTCGCCCTGAATGCCCACATGCGTGGGCAGGGGTTCCGCGCCCCCTTCGTAGCCCCAGTCATAGCCGAGCCCGCTTCGGGCGTCCACGCAACGCACCGGCGTCTGCCGCCCCTTCCATTCCCAGGCCAGGCACAGCTCGCCGTCATCCAGAACCCGCGAAGGCATACGAGCGTTTCCTTCATAACTGTAGGAGCGAAGCGCGCCGTCCGGCAAGCGTACTTCAGCGAGGCGATTGCCGTCATACCTGAATTCCATGACCACGCTTTCCCCGCCACGCTCCTCGCGACGGCCGGACCGGGCTTCCCGCAAGAGCGGGGAGACTGAAGCCCGCGCGGCGGCAGCGTCCTGACGCGCCCGGAGGACCAGCCTCCCGCCCTTGTCATAGGCCATGCGCAGCGCGCCCGCATGCGTGAGACGCCCGTCGACGTCATACGTATAGCGGATGCCCCGCGCCACGTCCTCCACCCGTTGCCCGGCCCCATTATAGGCATAGGCCTCCTGCTCCCGGCCGTCGCAATGCACGCGGAGCAGATGACCGGACGCATCATAGGCGTAGCGGAAGCAGCGCACGCCCTCGGGCCAATGCTCCTCCCGGCGGAGGATTTTGCCCCCGGCATCACGGTCCACCGCGACGGAAAAGCATTCGGGCACGGATTTTTTTGTCCACAAATCCTGATACATACAGCCTCCATTTTATAGGTTTACTATAAAAATTAAATTTTGTTCAGGATAAATATATTTATTTTTATAGTATTGCAAGAAATCTTTTTATTTTAAAAGTATTATTTTAATTATAGGTGGTTAATCACTTTCTCCAGACGGCACTGATCCGGCCCGCGTCCCTTCCGGCCGGGCCGGCGGCCGTCGCCCTGCCGGAAAGCTTCTCTCCCTTTGCGCTTTTCCGGCATATGGGATATATGTCAGACCTCAATTATCCGGCCGGGGACCATGTTTTCCCCGGCCCATACCGCAAGCAGAACAGGAGGAAGCCATGCCTCTTATGGGTCCCAGAGAAATGTTCGCCGCCGCCTACGCCGGGCGCTACGCCGTAGGCGCGTTCAACGTCAACAATATGGAAATCGTCCAGGGCATCATGCGGGCCGCCGCCGAGGAAAAATCCCCGGTGATCCTCCAGGTTTCCGCCGGAGCCCGCAAATACGCCGGTCAGACCTACATCATGAAACTGGTGGAGGCCGCCCTGATCGAAGACCCCGCCGTGCCCGTGGTGGTGCATCTGGACCACGGCCCCAGCTTCGAGATGTGCAAGGACTGCATTGACGGCGGCTTCACTTCGGTGATGATCGACGGTTCGCACCTGCCCTATGAGGAAAATATCGCCCTGACCAGACAGGTGGTGGACTATGCCCACCCCAGGGGGGTCTGGGTGGAAGCCGAGCTGGGCAAGCTGGCCGGCGTCGAGGAACACGTCAGTTCCGCCGAGCATGTTTACACCGATCCGGACCAGGCGGTGGATTTCGTGCAACGCACGGGCTGCGACTCCCTGGCCGTGGCCATCGGCACCAGCCACGGGGCCTACAAATTCAAGGGCGAGGCCAAACTGGACTTCCCGCGCCTGGAAGCCATCAGCGCCAAGCTGCCCGGCTACCCTCTGGTTCTGCACGGGGCCTCCAGCGTGCCCCAGGAGTTTGTGGAACTGTGCAACAAGTACGGCGGCCAGGTGGGCGGGGCCAGGGGCGTGCCCGAAGACATGTTGCGCAAGGCCGCGAGCATGGGCGTGTGCAAGATCAATGTGGACACGGACATCCGCCTGGCGCTCACCGCCTCCATCCGCCAGTTCCTGGCCGAACATCCGGAACAGTTCGACCCGCGCTCCTACCTTGCCCCGGCTCGCGAGGCCGTCAAGAACATGGTGGCGCACAAGATCCGCAATGTGATGGGTTCTTCGGGGAAAATTTAGGGAAGCACTGATTAATGGTCTTTTTGCCCTCTGTCTGTGTCAGGCTCACTCCGTGCGACGGTCGAATATGTCTGAATATACTCCCTTCGCCCGCAGTTCGCCTTCCCTGGCAGAGAACAAAAATCTTCATTAATCAGCGCTTCCTTAGAGCATTTCAGATTTGAAATACTCTAAACAGATTCGCACACAAGGAGCGCAACCATGCCCGTAAAATTGGGAATGAACGGCTTCGGCCGCATCGGCCGTTATCTGCTGCGCCTGCTGGCCGACGATCAGGATCTTCAGATCGCGGCCATCAACGCCCGCGCGGACAACGCCGCCCTGGCCTACCTGTTCAAATACGACTCCACCTACGGCACGTTTGCCGGTGAAGTGGATCATGATGACGACGGTATCATCGTCAACGGACGCCATGTCGCAGTGACCCGCCGCAAGGCCGGGGAATGGGAGTGGAAACGCCTGGGCGTGACCCTTGCCGTGGAAACCACGGGCACCATCAAGGACCGCGAGGGTCTGGCCCGGCATCTGGACTGCGGGGCCGAAAAGGTGGTCATTTCCGCGCCGGGCAAGGGCGTGGACGCCATGATCGTCATGGGCGTGAACCAGGAGATCTATGATCCGGCCAAGCAGGCCATCATCTCCGCCGCGTCCTGCACCACCAACTGCCTGGCCCCGGCGGTCAAGGTCGTGCATGAGAACTTCGGCTTCCGCCACGGCCTGATGACCACCATCCATTCCTACACCATGAGCCAGCGCATTCTGGACGGCTCGCACAAGGACTGGCGGCGCGGCCGGGCCGCGGCCGTCTCCATGGTGCCGTCCAGCACGGGCGCGGCCAAGGCCGTGGGCGTGGTCATGCCTGAACTGGAAGGCCGGATTAACGGCATGTCCGTGCGCGTGCCCACCTTTGACTGCTCGCTGGTGGACCTGACCTGTGAGGTGGAAAAACCCTGTGACCCCGACGCTGTCAACGCGGCGCTCAAAGCCGCCAGCCAGGGCGCGCTCAAGGACAATATGGGCTTTTCCGAGGAGCCCCTGGTTTCCATCGACTACAGGGGCAGCACCTACGGCGGCGTGGTGGACGCCCTGTCCACCCAGGTGCTGGACCAGACCATGCTCAAGCTGCTGGTCTGGTACGACAATGAGGCGGGCTTCACCAACCAGTTGCTGCGCCTGCTGCGCATGGTGGGCAAGGACTGCTGAGTTTCACAGTGTTTTTGACGTCAAAGGCCCCGCCTGCCATGGATTATGTCATGGACAGGCGGGGCCTTTGACGTCGTGTCGCTTGACCGCGCGGCATGCGCGGGGAGGAAAAATTTGCCGCCCGCGCGCCGAAAAAATCAAACCTTTTTCACTCTTCCATCAAAAACATAAAAAATACAGTAGGATGCTGGTAGGAAAAATTTTCCCACCAGCTCTAATCCATATCCGGAAGAACGCCGATAGGACTATAGAGGCGGAAGGACGCATGGACGCGTCGGCATTGGGCGCCGCCCGTGGCATACAGCATTCATGGAGGAATGTATGTATATCAATCATAACCAGATGGCCTCCAACGTGGCCAACACCCTCACATCCCATTACGGAAATCTGCAAACCTCAACCAAGCGCCTGTCCACGGGCCTGCGCGTCAATTCAGCGGCTGACGACGCCGCCGGCCTGGCCATCCGCGAGCTGATGCGCACCGACATCACGGCTCTGCAACAGGGCGTGCGCAACGCCAACGACGCCATTTCCCTCATCCAGACCGCCGACGGCGCCTTGGGCGTCATCGACGAAAAGCTGACCCGCATGAAGGAACTGGCCGAACAGGCGGCTACCGGCACCTACGATTCCACCCAGCGTTTGATGATTGAGTCCGAATATCAGGCCATGGCTTCGGAAATCACCCGAATCGCCAATGCCACGGACTTCAACGGCATCCATCTGCTGAACGGCAATCTGTCCGGCAGCACGCACAGCGGCGCGGCTCTCAGCGCCACCGGCAAGCTGAAGGTGCACTTCGGCACGGCCAACGACTCGGCGGAAGACTATTACTACATTCAGATCGGCGCGAGCACCGCCTCGGCCCTGGGTGTGGGCAATCAGGCGACCGCCAGCAGCGCCACAGCCGACGCCCGTACTGTTTCCACGCAGGAGCAGGCCCAGAAGGCTCTGCTGGGCCTGACCAACGCCGTGGTCTCCAAGGACAAGATCCGGGCGCATCTGGGCGCGTTGCAGAACCGCCTGGAAAACACCATTTCCAACCTTACCACCCAAGCCGAGAATCTGCAGTCGGCTGAATCGCGCATTTCCGACGTGGACGTGGCCACGGAAATGACGTCGTTCGTCCGCAACCAGATTCTTACCCAGTCGTCGGTGGCCATGCTGTCGCAAGCCAACAGCATGCAGCAGATGGCCATGCAGCTCATCGGCTAGGAAAAACTTCGTGGTGGAGGGAGACGACCCGTAACCGGGCGTGCGGCAGGGGAGTGCCGCCCGACCGTAACAATGTGAGGGAAACCCCGGTCCGTTTCACGGACCGGGGTTTTTTGCATCCCGAGGCTTCGACATAATAAACTATCCCTTGATACAAAAAGCCCCCGCCAGAACGGCGGGGGCTCACGAGCCGGAGCGCTGGCCCGTGTGGAGGAGGACTTATTCCCTGGTTGGCCCAATGGGCTTTGCCGGGGACTGGGCAGGCGTATTGCGCGGTATGGTGGTCAGTACGCCGTTCTTGTTCGTGGCCGTGACGGCCTCCGCATCCGCGCACGCGGGTGTCACGGCCGGATCGTCCCGACGGGGCGCGACCTCACAAGGAGCAAGCCGACGGCGGGGAAACAACACATGCCGTTCATAATTGAACTCCTGTGAAAATCGTCCTATCTTATGGGTAATCATCCTGTTTATTGCGTCAAGAGGTTGTGGAAAAGTTTCAAACCAGACGGCGTGTTCGCCCTTCCCGCCAGGCGGCCATAGGCGGGGATGATGAGGTTTCCGCTTGCGGTCCTCAACGCAGCGCAGCCCCTTTGCGCGCCATGCTTCCGACGCTCTTTTTGGCACGGATCATGCTGGATGCTGGATGCAGGTTTTTCAGGCATTTTTTGCCTCCCCTGACGCCACGAGTCAGGGAAGACAAGGGTTTTCCCTTGTAGGTTGAGGCAGCGCCCCTAATGCTTTCGGCTGTTGTGCCGAAAGAACAGGCAGGCGTACTGGGGACAACATCATCAACCCTGCATGCGCAGGCATTGTGCGGCGGCAGTCCGCAAGGAAGCGGGCGTGCATAGTGCACCGCCGGGCAGACAGCACATTCATGGAGGAATGTCATGTATATCAATCACAACCAAATGGCCACCAACGTCGCCAACACCCTGACCGGCCACTACAGCGACTTGCAGACCTCGACCAAGCGCTTGTCCACGGGCCTGCGCGTCAATTCAGCGGCTGATGACGCCGCCGGCCTGGCCATCCGCGAACTGATGCGTACCGACATCACGGCTCTGCAACAGGGCGTGCGCAACGCCAACGACGCCATTTCCCTCATCCAGACCGCCGACGGCGCCTTGGGCGTCATCGACGAAAAGCTGACCCGCATGAAGGAACTGGCCGAACAGGCGGCTACCGGCACCTACGATTCCACCCAGCGTTTGATGATTGAGTCCGAATATCAGGCCATGGCTTCGGAAATCACCCGAATCGCCAATGCCACGGACTTCAACGGCATCCATCTGCTGAACGGCAATCTGTCCGGCAGCACGCACAGCGGCGCGGCTCTCAGCGCCACCGGCAAGCTGAAGGTGCACTTCGGCACGGCCAACGACTCGGCGGAAGACTATTACTACATTCAGATCGGCGCGAGCACCGCCTCGGCCCTGGGTGTGGGCAATCAGGCGACCGCCAGCAGCGCCACAGCCGACGCCCGTACTGTTTCCACGCAGGAGCAGGCCCAGAAGGCTCTGCTGGGCCTGACCAACGCCGTGGTCTCCAAGGACAAGATCCGGGCGCATCTGGGCGCCTTGCAGAACCGTCTGGAAAACACCATTTCCAACCTTACCACTCAGTCCGAAAACCTGCAGGCGGCTGAATCGCGCATTTCCGACGTGGACGTGGCCACGGAAATGACGTCATTCGTCCGCAACCAGATCCTCACCCAGTCAGCTGTGGCCATGCTTTCGCAGGCCAACAGCATGCCGCAGATGGCCATGCAGCTCATCGGCTAGCCTGGTTGAGGGCGTGCACCGCACGCGCAGACCACATATCCCCGGGGGGCTGCGCCCTCCGGGGATATTTTCGTCCGGCCCCAACTGGCGCAATCCGGAAAAGACGGTGTCAGCGGGGTTCTTCCACCCGTTCCAGCAGATCGTTTTTCAGGGCCCAGAGCAGGGCAAAACGCGCCCCTTCAGGGTCGCGGCCCGGCGGACAAGCCCGGCGGATCAGTTCATCCGCCCGCACGGGGTGCCGGGCCTGTACCAGCAACCGGCGGAATTCCACGCCGTCCATGCACAGTTCCAGGCCGGGCCAGATGACGCAGAATTCGCGCCCGGCCCGCACGCGCTCGCCCCGGGCCGTGACATGCAGCCAGAGCGGGTCGCCGGGCAGATCCGCATCCGCGGAAAGCCCTGCGGAAGAATGGCCGGAAAACAATTCTCCGAGACGTAAAAAAGCCGGATGCCGGGCCGCGCGGATGCGTTTTTCCTCCTCCGCATCCAGAGGCTCCCGCCAGAGCGCGTCCCAGAAATCCAGCCAGCGCCGGATCACGCCCTCCCAGGTGAAGTTTTCCAGCACGCGCCGCCGGGCCGCAATTCCCATGCGGGCCCGCAGAGGCGCGTCAGAGATCAGGCGGCGCAGGGCTTCGGCCAGGGCCGGAACATCCACCGCCGTCTGCTGGGCCCGGAACAACTGGTGGATGTTGTCGGGCAGGGTGTGGGCCAGGCGGTCCAGAAGAGGCGTGTCCGCCGGAGCCAGGCAGGGCGTCAGAAAACCGGTGACATTATGCTCCACCAAGTCCCGATAGCCGTCCCAGTCCGAAACCACGGCGGGCAGGCCCGCCGCGCCCGCCTCCAGCAGGGTCAGACCGAAACTTTCCTGGATATTGTCCGACGGCGACACAAAGATGTCAGCGGCGGCGAACAGCGCGCGCACGGCCTCGGGCCCGGGATCGGGCAACAGGCTGAACGGCACCTTCAGAGCCCGCGCGGCGGCTTCCAGGGCTTCCGGGTAATGGTCGCCGGGGCGGGCTCCGCCGGACATGAGCAGACGCGGCCGGGCCGCGGGGTCGGCCTCCATGGCCCGGCGCAGAGCATAAAGCAGCGGCATGGCGTCCAGCTTGTCGTCCAGGCTTATTCTCCCGTGCAGCAGGCAGACGGCCTCCCCGTCGGTCAGGCCGAAGCGCGCACGGGCCGCGCGGCGCGCTTCCGGCGTCGGCTCCGGAAAGACTTCCGGGTCCACGCCCAGGGGAATGATCTCAAGCCGGGGCTGGAGCCAGGCCGGATTCAGGGCATAGCCTTCCCGCAACTGTGCGAAATAGCCCGCCAAGACCCTGGACGCGGCGCGCGATGTGGCTCCGATGGCGTCGCGCGCTGTGACGCCGGGCCAGATATGGGTCAGAAAGCGCTGGGCATAGTCAAGGTAGCTGATGCTGTGATTGACGCTGGTAATGGGAAAGATTCGGGGAGCCAGGGCGTTGCGCAGGGCGGCGAGTTCCGGCTGTCCGGAAACAGGATCGGAAAGGTGAAAACAGTGGTAGGGCGTGGCCCGCAACGCGTCCGCCAGATCCTGGCGGCTGAAGATTTTCACGGCACCGCGCGCCGCGCCGGGCAGATCGTTGCGCGCGGCAAAGGCCGTACGCAACGCATCCGGAGCGGTCACAAAAAAATGATATTCGTCAAAGGGATCAAGCCGCAGCAGGGCTTCCATAAAGCCTGTATTGGCCACCTTGCGGCCATACACCGCGCCGCCTTCCAGAAAAGGGTGCAGCGTGCCGAAAATGCCTCCGCCCATAATCTCTCCCGCCGCGTCGGTGAGTATCGCCCCGCGCTCAGGCCAGCGCCGTCAGATCGTACTCCGTATTCTCCACGATGTCGCACTCCACCAGCGCGCCGGGAGCCACGCCGGGGCCGCTGACATAGGTCATGCCGTCCACTTCCGGGGCCTGGAACCAGACCCGGCCGCTGTGCAGACCGGGCCATTCCGGATGCGGCGCGTCCACCAGCACGGGCAGGCGTTGCCCCACACGCTCCGCCAGCAGGCTTTCGCTGATGCCCGCCTGGATCTCCATCAGCGTGGCGCGGCGGCGCTCCTTGCTCTCTTCCGGCACCTGATCCGGCAGTTCAGCGGCTTTGGTGCCTTCTTCGGCCTGGTAGGCGAATACGCCCAGATTCTGGAAACGGCTTTCCTCCACAAAACGGCAGAGGCTGTCGAAATGCGCCTCGCTTTCGCCGGGATAGCCCACGATGAAGGTGGTGCGCACGGCGGCTTCCGGCAACGCGTCGCGCACCCGGTCCAGCACACGCCGGGGATCACCGGCAAAGGGCCGCCCCATGCGGGCCAGTACCTCCGGGTGGGCGTGCTGGAGAGGAATATCCAGATAAGGCAACAGCGGGCCGCCGGATTCCTTCATAAAACGCAGCAGTTCCGGCGTGACCCCGCTGGGGTAGAGATAGAGCAGGCGCAGCCAGGCCAGGCCGTCCAGGCCCAGCAATCCTTCCAACAGATGCAAAAGGCTTTTCTTCCCGGCCAGATCCCCGCCCCAGGCCGTGACGTCCTGCGCCACCAGCACCAGTTCGCGCACTCCCTGCTCCAGCAGGCCGCGAGCCTCGGCCAGCAAGCCGGGCATGGGTTCGGAGCGCAGGCCGCCCCGGATGGACGGGATGGTGCAGAAAGCGCAGTTATGGCGGCAGCCCTCGCCGATCTTGAGCCAGGCATAGGACGGCCCGGTGGAAAGCAGGCGGCCTCCGCTCCCGGCCCCTTCCGGCAGATTCAGGGCCCGTGCCAGCATGGCCGGCCAGTCCGCCAGGTCTCCGGTGGGCAGCCAGAGGTCCACCTCGGGCAGCTCCCGGGCCAGTTCCTCCGCGCCGTAACGCCCCACCATGCAACCGGCCACGGCCAGCAGGGGTTTGTTCTTGCACCGGGCCAGCCGGTTCACGGCGTCCAGCACGGCCCGCACGGACTCGCGCACCGCCGGAGCGATGAAGCCGCAGGTATTGATGAAGACCAGGCGCGCCCGGCCCATCTGGCTCACGCTTTTGACGGGCAAGCCCAAGGAACCCAGCAGACGTTCGCTGTCCACCCGGTTTTTGGGACAGCCCAGGCTCAGGGACCAGACCGGCAGGGCTTTCGTTGGGGTATGGATGCTCATCGCCGCATAATACAGCGCCCGCGCCCGCTTGTCATCCGGTCCGCGCCCGGCGCACGGAGCAGGCACACCCCATCGGGAAAAAGGAAAACGGCACAGAAGGGGCTTGCTCCGGCAAAAGGTTTTGAAGGGATGTTTTAAAATGAATCCACCATACATCTTGTTAATCCGGTGGCCGACATGCTAGTCTTTTTTGTCATTGGGACAAAAAGATACGGCGATCCTTCCGGCGGCCCCTGTCCTGCTGCCAGCCGCTGTTTCCCGAATATGCGCTGAAGGACGGCCTATGAGAGAGAGAGAGAGAGAGAGAGAGAGAGAGAGAGAGAGAGACCATGAGGCCGTATGCGCCGGATGACCCGGCTGCGGCGGCCGTGGAAAGGCGCTATGCCCGCCTGTTGAGCAATTTCTACGACCAGATCTACGACCTGGATTTCAACGCCGGGTTCTACCGTTCCGTCTTTCAGAGCGGCGCAAAATTCTGCGCGCCGCCTGAGGGGCGCGGCCTTGCCGCCATGCTGGAAGCGGCCGCCGACACCCTGATCCATCCCGAAGACAAGGCCGACTTCCGGCAGATGTTCCGGCGGGAGGAACTGCGCCGCGCCCTGGCGACCACGGGCAGAAGCACGGGCGCCGAATACCGCAAAAAGTGCCTGGACGGCAGCTACCGCTGGGTACGCGTCATGGTTTTCCCTTTCGACGAGAGCGGGCTGGAGCGATATCTGATCTGCTTTCAGGATATCGACGGCTACAAGCACCTCGGCGCCAGCACCCGCGAAAACGTCCTCCTGCACCTCCAGAGCCTGGACTATCTGCGCTACAGGGCGATCACGGAACAGACGCGCAGCCTGGTCTTCGAATGGCAGGACCAGACGCTTACCTATGTGGACGCCACGATTCCCCGGCTGCTGGCCGGCAGTTACGACGGCCGGCATCTCTTTGACCTCTGGCGCGAGGACAGCGTCCTTTTTTCCGAAGATCGCGCCATATTCGAAAACTTCCTGCGCGCCCTGGCCGGCAGCGACCCCTCCAGCGCGGTCACCGTGCGCCTGCGCCGCAGGACGGGCGCATTCACCTGGTACGTCGTTTCCTGCACCCGGATCGACAATACCGCGACCGGCGCGCGCTATGTAGGCAGCATCCGGGATGTGGACAAGGCCATCCACACAGCGCGCGCCCTGCGCCAGCAGGCGGAATACGACGACCTGACCGGCGCCTGCACCATGCCCACCTTTCTGGGAAAGACCGAACGGCTGTTGCGCAGAAATCCGGATGCGCCGCGCCACATCGTGCGCTATGACGTGGCGGGCTTCAAATCCATCGACGAACGCTTCGGCCAGGAAGAAGGCAGACGCCTTTTGCGGGCCATCTCCTACCTGACCAAGGAGAATCTCTCTTCGGACCGGGAGATTTTTGCCCGGCTCTCCGGCGATATCTTCCTGGCCTGCCTGGAGGGCGACCACGAGCGCGTCTGGGAATTCATGGAATGGCTGCGCTGCGGCACAGCGGAATACACCAAGTCCTACCGGCCCGAACTCTTTTTCGGCGTCTGCCGGGTGGACGACCCGGCAACCCCGGTACGCGAGATCTGCGAGCGGGCCTATCTGGCCCTCAAGTCCGTCAAGGGCAGCGGCATGGCCGACTATGCCTTTTATGACGACGAGTTGCGCAGCCGGGTACTGGACGAACTCTTCATCAAGGACCAGATGTACACGGCCCTGGCCGAAGGCCAGTTTGTGGTCTACCTCCAGCCCAAGGTTGAAATATTCAGCGGGCGCATTGTGGGGGCCGAAGCCCTGGCCCGCTGGCGGCATCCGGAACGCGGCCTGATCCCGCCGAACCGTTTTGTGCCTTTTTTCGAACGCAACGGCTTCATCATCCTGCTGGACGAATACATCTGGGAGGAGGTCTGCAAGCTGCTGCGTTCCTGGCTGGACAAGGGCTACCGTCCCCTGCCCGTGTCCATCAACGTCTCGCGCATGCACTTCAACGACAACGGCTTCTGCGGCAAATTGCGGGCCCTGACCGACAAATACCACCTGCCCCGGCATCTGCTGGAACTGGAGCTCACGGAGAGCGCCTTTTTTGAAAATGAAAAAATCCTCCAGCGGACCATGCGCAGCCTCCAGGAGGCCGGTTTCGCCTTTTCCATGGACGACTTCGGCACCGGCTACTCCTCGCTGAACACCCTGCGCGCCCTGCCTTTCAATACCGTCAAGCTCGACCGCGCCTTTGTCAGCGACAGCACGGACAATCAGCGCGGCCAGATCGTGGCCCGCAACACCATCGTCCTGGCCAAACAGCTCGGCATGCGGATTATCGCGGAAGGCGTGGAAACCGTGGAACAGGCCCTTTTTCTGCGGAATATGGGTTGCGACCAGGCTCAGGGCTTTTATTACTCGCGGCCCATGGACGCGCGGGAATTTGAAACCTTCAGCTTTGTGCACCGCAAGTGCTTCTGGGTGGACCCGCGCCTTCAGGACCGCCTCCCCGACGGGGAAAGCAACGAGACCACGGATAAGTAAACCACGCCGCTACGCGCCCGGATTGCCAACTGGCGGCGGGAGTGCTAAAAAATTACAAGGAAGTCTCCTGTCATGAGCTTCCAAACGCCGACCGCGTCAAGGATGCGTAATGGAACAGCGGGTTCAGACATCGGCCGCGCCGGGACCGGCGACGGACGAGATGGAGCAGGCCCGCTACAACTGCGTGCTGCGCAGCATCTTCGGCGAAATCTTTGAAGTGGATTTCAGCGGCGACAGCTACCGTCTGATCCACATGGGCGACGTGCGCTTCTGCCCGCCGCCGCCCGGCATGGGCGTGGCCGCCACCCTGCGGGCCATTGCCGAGACGCTCATCCATCCTGAAGACCGGGAAATTTTCCTGCGCGTGCTCAATCCCAAGGCCCTGCTCCAGGGAGAAAATCTCAAACAGGGCTATGCCTCCGGCGACGTGCGCAAAAAATGCCTCGACGGGCAATACCGCTGGGCGCGCTTCACTGTCTTTCCCCTGGTTTGTGCCGCTTCCGGCCGCCCCCTGCACATGATCTGCGTGCAGGATGTGGACGAGCAGAAACGCGCCGTCGGCCTGGCCCGCGAAAACGCCCTGCTCCAGCGCCGGCGTCTGGACGAACTGCGCTACAAGGCCGTGCTGGACCACACCAATACTCTGGTGTTCGAATGGCGCGACAATCAGCCCACCTACACCTCGCCGCACATTCCGCAACTGCTGGCGGGCGATTACAACGGCCGCTGGCTTTTTGACGTCTGGCGCGAGGACAATGTGCTTTCCCCGGAGGACGGGGGAATTTTCAAGGACTGCCTGAACGCGCTGGAACAGGGCGCCTCCTCCGGCGAGATGACCGTGCGCCTGCGCCGCCGCGACGGGCGCCTCATCTGGTGCAGGGTCACCTATACCTGCCTGGCCGACCCGGACCTCGGCATCTGCTACATCGGCACCATCAGCGACGTGGATGAAGTCACACGGGCCACGCAGGCCCTGCGCTTCAGGGCTGAATACGACCCCCTGACCGGCGCGTACAACATGCAGACCTTTTTTGAAAAGGCCGACCTGCTGATCCGCCAGGGCGACGGGCCGCGTCATATCGTGCGTTTCGACGTGGCGGGCTTCAAGGGCATCAACGAAATGTTCGGCCTGGAGGAAGGCGACCGCCTGCTGCGGGCCATCGCCCATCTCGTGCGCGAACAGATCGACAAGCGGTGGGAAACCTTTGCCCGCCTGTCCGGCGATGTGTTTGTGGCCTGCCTCGCGGGCGACCGCGAGCGGGTCCGGCGTTTTGTGGGCTGGCTCTCGCGCCAGTTGCGCGAATATACCCAGTCTTACCGGGTCATGCTCTTTTTCGGCATCTGTCCGGTGGAAAAACGCAGGACCCCGGTGCACGTGCTCTGCGACTGGGCCCATCTGGCCCTGAAAACCGTCAAGGGCAGCGACCTAACCAACTATGCCTTTTATGACGGCGAGCTGCGCGCCCGGCTGCTGGATGAAAACAATATCAAGGATCAAATGCACGAGGCTCTGGAAAAAGGCCAGTTCGTGCTCTATCTCCAGCCCAAGGTGGAGATTTCCAGCGGCCGCATTGTGGGGGCCGAGGCTCTGGCCCGCTGGCGGCACCCCACGGACGGACTGATCCTGCCGGGCCGCTTTGTGCCGCTGTTCGAACGCAACGGCTTCATCGTCCGTTTTGACGAGTACATCTGGGAACAGACCTGTAAAATGCTGCGCCTCTGGCTGAACAAAGGCTACCGGCCCACGCCCGTGTCCATCAACGTCTCGCGCATGCACTTCAACGACGACCATTTCTGCGGCAAGCTGCTGGCCCTGACCGACAAATACCATTTGCCCCGGCATCTGCTGGAGCTGGAGCTCACGGAAAGCGCCTTTTTTGAAAGCGAAAAAACCCTGATCCGGGTCATGAACGACCTCCAGAAACAGGGTTTCGTCTTTTCCATGGATGATTTCGGCACGGGCTATTCCTCCCTGAGTACCCTGCGCGCCCTGCCTTTCAACATCGTCAAGCTGGACCGCACCTTCATCAGCGACGGCACGGACAATGAACGCGGCCAGATCGTGGCCCGCAACACCGTCACCATGGCCCGCCAGCTCAAGATGAAAATCATCGCCGAGGGCGTGGAAACTGTGGAGCAGGCGCACTTCCTGCTCAGCATCGGCTGCAATTACGCCCAGGGCTACTATTACGCGCGCCCGGTGGATCCCGAGGAATTCGAAGTGCTCAGCTTTGTGCAGGAAAAAGCCTTCTGGGTGGACCCCAGTCTCCAGGAGGAAGCCCGCCGCCTGAACCTGCCCTTGGGCCTGAACGCTCCGGACCGGGAATACTGAACCGCCGCTACCGCCGGAACGCTTTTCCTGATCCGTGCGCTTCTCGTAAAGGCCGCCGGGGGGCAACGCCGTCCCCAATCCATGCCCCCCATTGAACACCGCCCTCTTGCGGCGATTTTCCACGCCTTCGCCCCGTGGGCCTGTCCTTCGGCAATGCTTGACAGCACAGGCCAAAGTATATATCAATTTATCTAGATATTGTGATGAGAAACGGAAAGCGGTGTAAATCCGCTACGGACGCGCCACTGTAACCGGGGCAAACCCAGCCGAAGCCACTGTTCGACACGGACGAACGGGAAGGCAAGGCGAGCACGGGCCGGAAGTCAGGAGACGACTTGTCACAATGGCCGCGATCGGCGCGGCACGGCAGTACTGTCTCGCGTATAGGCATTTGCCCGGACTGGAGCTTACGCTTGAAATTGCCGCCCAACGGCCCGGCATCTCCGCTGTTTTGCGTTCCACGGCTCAGCGGCGGATGCGCCGTGCGGCAATTTAGCGGCGCGGTTTATCCTGCACAAAGACGGACCGCCCTCTCCGGATGCATCCCTGTATTCCGGCTCTGGACGCACGTGAAATAGACTGCCCTTTCAACTCTTTTGAAAGGAGCATCCCATGCGAACCCACATTCTCGGTTTCCCGTCCATCGGAAAACAGCGAGAGCTGAAACAGGTTCTCGAAGCCTTCTGGAAAGGCGATCTTGCCGCTGAAGCGCTTGCCGAAACCTGCACGGCGCTGAAGAAGCGCCATTGGCGCATCCAGCAAGACGCCGGTCTTGACTATGTGACCACAGGCGATTTTTCACTCTACGACCGCATGCTGGACATAACCCGCATGCTCGGCGCAATGCCCCCCCGCTTTGCCCCCTGCCTCAAGGACGCGCACCCGGACCTGTATTTCAGCTTGGCGCGCGGCGATGCGCGGCGCAACATTCCGGCCCTGGAAATGACCAAGTGGTTTGACACCAACTACCACTATCTTGTGCCAGAAATCGATGCCGATACGCCCTGGCATCGCGAAGAGCACCCGCTGGTCGCGGATACAAGGCTGGCCGGGGAACTCGGCTTTTCGCCGAAACCGGCCCTGATCGGTCCGTTCACCTGGCTGGCCCTGGCAAAAGCCCGCAACGGCGCGCACAAGTGGGCGCGGCTGGACGCGATTACGGCCGCCTATGCCGACCTTTTTACGCTTCTTGCGCCCTTGTGCGACCGCATCCAGGTTGAGGAACCCGTGCTCTGCACGGAACTTCTGCCGCAAGAGGCGAGCGGGGCTTTTCGGGAGGCCTACGCGACCCTGAACACGGCCAGCAACGGCAAGCTCATGCTGACGACCTATTTCGGCCCGCTCTGCCGGAATCTGGATCTAGCCCTCGCTTCCGGCTGCGCAACGCTGCATGTGGACATGGTGCGCGGCAGGGAACAACTGGATGCCGTTCTGGACAAGCTCCCCGCCGACACGGCGCTTTCGCTCGGCGTGGTGAACGGACGCAATATCTGGAAAAGCGATTACGCCCAAATCCTGCCCCTTGTCACGCGGGCCGTCGCCGCGCTCGGCACGGAACGGGTTTTGCTGGGATCAAGCTGCTCGCTGCTGCACTGCCCTGTGGACCTGGAGGAAGAAACAACCCTGCCGGAGCACATCCGGAACCGCATGGCCTTTGCCGTGCAGAAGTGCGCGGAGCTGACCGACCTGCGAAACATTGCGGAAAACGGCGACAACGCGGCCCTGGCGGCCAATGCCGCCGTATTGCGGGCGGCTGCCGGGCATGCCGACAGCCGCATTGACGCCGTGCGCCGACGCGCGTCCGCCGTCACGCCGGACCAGCTTTCCCGCCGCTCGGCCTATCCGCAGCGGCATGCCGCGCAGGCCTGGCTCAACCTGCCCCCGCTGCCCACCACGACCATCGGCTCCTTCCCTCAGACCGCCGCCATCCGTAAAACCCGCCTGGACTACAAGCGGGGCGACATGCCGGAAGCGGACTATCTGGCCGCCATCAGACAGGAAATCAAAAACTGCATCGCAAAGCAGGAGAAACTGGGCCTGGACGTCCTTGTGCATGGCGAGGCTGAACGCAACGATATGGTGGAATATTTCGGCCAGCAGCTCGGCGGCTTCTGCTTTACGCAGAATGGCTGGGTGCAGAGCTACGGCAGCCGCTGCGTAAAGCCGCCCGTCATCTACGGCGACGTGTACCGCAAGCGGCCCATGACCGTGGACTGGATTCTCTACGCGCAGTCGCTCACGCAAAAACCGGTTAAGGGCATGCTGACCGGCCCGGTGACGATTCTCTGCTGGAGCTTCGTTCGCGAGGACCTGGAACGCGGCGAAGTCTGCAAACAGATCGCTCTGGCTATCCGCGACGAAGTGCTGGATCTGGAAAAGGCGGGCATCCGCATCATCCAGATCGACGAGGCCGCCCTGCGGGAAGGCATGCCCCTGACCAAAGCCTCGGCGGAAGACTATCTGCGCCGGGCGGTGGACGCCTTCCGTCTGGCCGCGTCCGGCGTGGAGGACGCCACACAGATCCACACCCATATGTGCTACAGCGAGTTCAATGCCATTCTGCCCTGGATCGCCCAAATGGATGCGGACGTCATCAGCATTGAATCCAGCCGCAGCGGCATGGAACTGCTGGAAGCCTTCACCGAGTTCCGCTATCAGGGAGAAGTGGGGCCGGGCGTGTACGACATCCACAGCCCGCGCATTCCCGGCGTGGAGGAGATGACGGATCTCCTGCGCAGAGCCTTGCGCCACATTCCCAAGGAACAGTTGTGGGTGAATCCCGATTGCGGCCTGAAAACCCGCCAGTGGGACGAGGCATATCCTTCTCTTGAGAATATGGTCGTCGCCGCTTTGCGGGTACGTGAAAGCCTGCGCTGACGCGCACCGGACGGGTCGAAACCTGCCTATCCCATAGACTGGTAAGGAAGTGCTGATTACTGAGGATGTTGTTCTTTGCCGAGGGCCACGGAGCGGGCCTGACGCGGGCAGAGGGCAAAAAGACCGGTAGTCAGCGCTTCCTTAAAACGGAAGACGCAGCAGACGCAGACTGCCGGGCTGGATATAGAGCAGACGGCCCTGGCTCACGGCCTCGGGCCGGGTGACGAAACTGTCCTTGCGGATGTTCAGAATGGCTTCGGCCTCGTGGCTGCAATCAAAGAGGTGCAGGATTTCATCGTTCATGCGGTCGGCGGTGGTCCAGTGGCGATTCACCGGCGGGCCCTCCGGGGTCAGGCTGCGCAGAAAGCGGAAAATGACCGCGCGGCCGCGCTCCGGCGCGAGCCATTCCCGGCAGACCCGCCAGAGCTCGTCCACTGTGGGCCGCTCCTCCGGGGCAAAAGGCCTGCGCACCTCCAGGGGAAAGGCGCGGCTCTGCGCCCGCAGCATGCCGTCCACCAGATTGAGATAATCTGTTTCCTGATCCAGCACGGCCCTGAAGGCCTCGGGCGCGCCTGCCAGGGCCAGCAGGGTTTCGTTGAGAATGTCCCGCGCCTTGAGCACCCGGATGCCGTGGGTCAGGCGCAGAGCGTTGAGTACCGCGTAAATGGCGCAGAAGGTATCCAGTTTGCCCTGATAAAACGGTTTGACCATGCAAGCCTCCGCGCATTGTTATGCCCGCAAGCCCAAGGGGGGTCAAGGCGAACATGCCGTGCGCCCGGTCAGGGCATAGTTGCGTCAGCCTTCCTGTAGCTTTGCGGTTATTTTACAAAATCCGCCTTGCCCGCACGAAAAAATCGCCAATTTTGCAAAATTCCCGCAAAAGCAGCCCCCGCTCACTTGCCGACTGTGTCGGCTGCGTTCGCGGAAAAAGGAAGGAAGACCCATTTGTCCAAAATCAGATGGATATCCGGCAGTCAATATATGCCTGCGCTGGCGCCGCGCGCCCGGAGCTTTCCCGGCCTGTTTTCCTTTACAAGCTTGGTGCGCGCATGTATAAGAGGACATTCATCAACTATATCACAATACCTTGATATGCAGATATTAACCAATCCCCAAGAATTGGCGGCCCAATGCCGGGCCTGGCACGCCCAGGGCGAGGATATCGCCCTGGTTCCCACCATGGGCTATTACCACGCCGGGCATGAAGACCTGATGGTCCACGCGCACGGACTGGCCAAGCGTCTGGTGGTCAGCCTGTTCGTGAATCCCGCGCAGTTCGGCCCCGGCGAGGATCTGGAAGCCTACCCCCGCAACGCCGAGCGCGACGCCGCCATTGCCGAAAGCCGCGGCGCGGACGTGCTCTTCATGCCCGAGCCGGGTTCCATGTACGCGCCGGACCACGCCACCTGGGTGGAGGTGCCGGAACTGGCGAAAGGCCTCTGCGGCCAGAGCCGGCCCATCCATTTCCGGGGGGTCTGCACCGTGGTGCTCAAACTTTTTATGCTCACCAGGGCCGATGTCGCCGTATTCGGCCAGAAGGACTGGCAGCAGCAGGCCATCATCCGCCGCATGGTCCGCGACCTCAACGTGCCCACGCGCATTGAGGCCCGTCCGACGGTGCGCGAGGCCGACGGCCTGGCCCTGTCCTCCCGCAACGTCTATATGACCGCCGCGGAACGCGCCCAGGCCCCGGAAATCCGCGCGGCTCTGCTCTACGCCCAAAAGCTGGCGCAGGAAGGCGAAACCAGCGCGGCCCTGCTGCGCGAGGCCGTGCTGCGGCGCTGGGCCGAGCGCCTGCCCCTGGGCCGTCTGGACTATCTTTCCATTGTGCATCCCGAATCCATGGCTCAGCTCAACGAGGTAAACGGCCCGGCCCTGATGGCCTGCGCGGTGCGCATGGGCAAGGCCCGGCTCATTGACAATATTCTGCTGCGTTCATAAGACGACATTCCATTTCGCAAGGAGACGACAATGCAAACCAAGGGCAAATACTTTTTCACCTCCGAATCCGTGACCGAGGGACATCCCGACAAGGTGGCCGACCAGATTTCCGACGCCGTGCTGGACACCCTGCTGGCCCAGGACTCGGAAGCTCACGTGGCCTGCGAAACCCTGGTGACCACGGGCATGGCCGTCATTGCCGGCGAAATCAGCACGCGCGGCTATGCGGACCTGCCCAAGGTGGTGCGCGATACCATCAAGAACATCGGCTACAACAGCTCGGAAATGGGCTTTGACTGGCAGACCTGCGCGGTGATTTCCTCCATCGACCATCAGTCGCCGGACATCGCCCAGGGCGTGCTGCGCACCAAGCCCGAAGATCAGGGCGCCGGCGACCAGGGCATGATGTTCGGCTACGCCTGCAATGAAACCGCCACCCTGATGCCCGCGCCCATTTACTGGGCCCACCAGCTTTCGCAGCAGCTGGCCCGCGTGCGCAAGGACGGCATCGTGGATTTCTTCCGCCCGGACGGCAAAACCCAGGTCTCCTTCGAGTATCAGGACGGCAAGCCCGTGCGCATCAACAACGTGGTGGTCTCCACCCAGCACGCGGCCAGCGCCAGCCAGGGCGAAGTGGCCGAAGCCGTGAAAAACGAGGTCATCCGCCCCATTCTGGGACCCTCGGGCTATTTTGACGAAAAGGACTGCGAAATCTTCATCAACACCACGGGCCGCTTCGTGGTGGGCGGCCCCATGGGCGACTGCGGGCTTACCGGCCGTAAAATCATTCAGGATACCTACGGCGGCAGCGGCCATCACGGCGGCGGCGCATTTTCCGGCAAGGACCCCTCCAAGGTGGACCGCTCCGGCGCGTATATGGGCCGCTACATTGCCAAGAATGTGGTGGCCGCCGGTCTCGCGCCGGTCTGCGAAGTGCAGATCGCCTATTGCATCGGCGTGGCCCAGCCGGTGAGCGTGCTGGTGTCCTCTCAGGGCACGGGCGACATCCCGGACGAAATCCTGACCAAGGCCGTGCGCGAAGTCTTTGACCTGCGCCCCTATTTCATCAGCAAGCGCCTGAATCTCAAGCGCCCCATTTACGCCAAGACCTCCTGCTACGGGCATTTCGGCCGCGAGCTGCCGGAATTCACCTGGGAAGCCACGGACGCGGCGGCCGACCTGCGCACCGCCGCCAAAGTCTAGCGCGACGGCGTACGTCTGTTTTGAAGGCTCGCCGGGGCTACGCCTTTCAGCTTCCGGCCGGATTGAAAAATTGAAAAAGGTCCACAGGCCAGAGACGGCATCCTTCGCCGCCTTGGCCCGTGGACCTTTTCATATCGGAAAATAACAAAACGCTTTTCCCGCAGGCGTCTCCGGCCCCACGTCGGCCGGTTCCTCAACGCGCCCGCTTCATACGCCGTCTTTCGTTCCGGGAATGGTTACGGCCACTTTGTTTTCCAGCCACAGCAGCAGGTGGTTCGCCCCAATAGCCAGACAGGCGGAAAGCAGGGCACCCCACATGATTTTATACATGTTCATGGAGCGCAAGCCGTCAAACAAAATGCTGCCCAGGCCGCCCGCATTGATGGTCGCGGCGATGGTCGCTATGCCGATGGTCGAAACGGCGGCAAGGCGAAGTCCGGCGAACAGGGGATTGAGCGACAGGGGCAGGCGGATTTTATACAGCATCTGCAACGTGGTCATGCCCATTCCGGCGGCGGCCTCAAGCATTGCCGGGTCCACCCCGCGCAGACCGGCAAGAAAATTGCGCAGCAGCACATATTGATTGTAGAGGATGAGAACAATGATCGCCGTGGTCTTCCCCAGGCCGGTGGCGGGAATGAGGATGGCGAACAGCGCCAGGCTGGGAATGGCGTAAATCACGGAAAAGAGGTTCACCAGAAAGGCGGACCAGACTCTTGAATACATGGCCGTCACGGTCAAAACCGCCGCAGCAGCCAGCGAGAGCCCGAGAACAACGGCAACCATCCACAGATGCTCGAGAAATGCCCGGCCAAGCGTGGCGTACTGGCTGAGCAGATAGTCAAGCATCGGCAAAACCTACCCAGAGCCGTTGCTGCTGCCGCGCGGAGCCGACAAGGGAGGCCACAAAGTCATCAGCCGGTTCCCGGATGATGTTCATCGGCGTGTCGAACTGGCAGACCTTGCCCTGGTTCATCACAACCACCCTGTCTCCCAGCTTGACGGCCTCGGCAATATCATGGGTGACAAAAAGGAATGTTTTCTTCAGGCCGCCGTGCAACCGGAGCAATTCATCCTGAAGATTGTTCCGGGTTATGGCGTCAATGGCGCCGAACGGCTCATCCAGAAGCATGATTTTAGGGTCCACCGCCAGCGCACGGGCAAGTCCGACCCGCTGCTGCTGGCCGCCGGAAAGTTGCCCTGGGTAGCGGGCATGGAAGAGGTCCGGTTCGAGGCCAACCAGGCGCAGCAGTTCCTCCACCCGCGCCGCGATGCGCCGCCGGTCCCACCCGAGCAGCTCGGGGACCGTCGCGATGTTCCCGGCCACGGTCATGTGAGGAAACAGGCCCGCCTGCTGGATGACGTAACCGATGCGCCGCCGCAGCTTGATCACATCGACATCCCGCGCGTTCTCGCCGAAAAGATAAATGGACCCGGTGTCCGGTTCATACAGCCGGTTCACCATTTTCAACAGGGTGGTTTTGCCGGAGCCTGACGACCCGAGAATGGTGATGAACTCCCCCTCGTTAATGGAAAGATGCACATGATCGACGGCAAACGGCCCGGAGCGGCCGAAACGCTTGCTGACGCCGTCAAATAAAATGGCGCATCGGCTCACCGCCCTTCTCCGCCGGGTTGCGGCCGTATCCCGAGGTAGAACTCCTTCGCCACATCCGCAACCTCCCTTTTGTCCACATCCACTTTGGCGTTGAGCGCGGTCATAGTGCCGGTGTCAAGAGAGGCGCTTACCCGGTTCAGGATACCCGCAATGTCGGGATGCGCCGCCAGTACGTCGGCACGAATGACCGGAGCCAGGTAATACGGCGACCACATGTGCTTGTCGTCCCGCAGAAGCGTGAATTTTTCGGTGTCCGCCAAACGGCCCTCGGTGGTATAGGCGGGAACAAGATCAGCCTCATCATCCAGCAGAACCTGATACTTCAGGCCGTTGTCGAAAACCCGCGAAGACTTCCAGCGGAACGGCCCGTACACCTGCTCCAGGCCGGGCAGGCCGTCGGCGCGCTGGTCGAACTCTCCCTGGGATGCGAAGCGGATCTTGTGGGCATTCCGTTGCAGATCGGAGATGGTGGCTATGCCGAACTCGCGGGCCACGGATGTTTTCAGGGCCAGGCCCTGGCTGTCGTTGGCGCGGGACGGCTCAAGCCAGACAAGGTTGAAGCGCCGGGCATACTCCCGTTTGACCGTTGCGTATACCTGCGCGGGGTCCGCCATGGCTTCCATTTTCAGCACCGTCAGCAGGCCCGTCCCGGTGTATTCCGGATAGAGGTCAATCTCGCCGTTCACAATGGAGGCATGCACCACCGATCCCGCAATAGTAAAAACGCGCTTTACCGTATATCCGGCGTCTTCAAGGGCGAGGGCATACAATTCGCCGACGACCAGGTTTTCCGTAAAATCCTTGGTTCCGACCCTGATGGCCGTCCCTTTTGTCTCGCCGCCGCACGAGAACAGCAGCATCCCCGCCGCCAAAATCCCCATTGCCGCCATGACGGCCTTTTTCCAGGTTTTCATGCTTTCTCCCGCTCTCATGCCTCTCTGTACCGGAACAGCGCCTTGCCCAGGGCGGCGAACGTCAATCCGCCGGCCAGCGAGAGAACCGCGACGGAGAAACCGCCGATGAGAAGCAGATCTATTCTGTTCAAACCAAGACCGGTAAAAATAATTTCGCCCAGCCCTCCGGCGCCGATTTTCGCCGCAAGGGTCGCACTCGCTATTATTTCAATGACAGCGATTTTCACGCCTGTCAAAATCATGGGCATAGCCAGGGGAAAACGCACTTTCCGCCAGACCTGCCGCCGGGTCATGCCCAGCCCCGCCGCTGTTTCCAGCATATCTTGCGGCACCCCGTCCAGACCGGCAACGGTGTTCAGCAGGATGGGCGGTACGGCCAGCAGCACAAGCGCGGCGGTCGCGGGCATGAATCCCGTGCCCATGACAGGAATAAGCAGAAAAAGCACCGCCAGGCTCGGAACGATGCGAAGCGTCTGGAACACGGCGAGCAGCGTTTTTTTCAGACCGCCATACCGCACGCACAAGTATCCTCCGGGGACGGCAATGAGCAGCGCCACGGCGAGAGACGCCGCGCTGATCAGCACATGCTCCCGCACGGCGGACCAGAAAGCCGCGCTGTTGGCCATGAAGTATGCGATTATCGCCTGACGCATGCGGGCCTCAATGTCTTTCGGCGAAAGACCGCTTCGCCGTGGTGCATTGACAATTATGCCAAAGTCGTCTTTGTCCGGCGTTCCGGCTTGCCGTTCCCATTGAAAAATACTTTTTACTCTTCTTTTTGCGGATCAATTTCACTCTGTTTTCATAATCTCATTTTCCGGCCTTACAGCATTTCACACTTGAAATGGTGTAGCGCCGCGAAGACCGACCCGACGGGCGGCCCGTAGGGCCGTGCCTGTAGCCCAAAGGGCGCACAGGCATCGAGAGCAACGCGGCGTGGATTCCGGCAAAGCGACCGAAGGCAGCCCGAAGGGCTGTCCCCGTTGGCGACAACGGAACCATACGGAGATCGACAGCGGCGATAACCGTGCTTTTTGCCGGAATGACCCCTTTGAACTGTGTAATTTCAAAGGCAATCCGCTCTGGAATAACACGGAATACGCCGCATACTTTCTTTGTAATCCTGTTGTTACGCCTTTTGTTCGCCAACATGTTTCCGTTCTTCTGTAAACACAGAAGCATCCTCTCAGGATTGAGAACATAATATATATCGCATATCAAATTTTGGCAAATCAACAACCGAGATTATCTCGTAATTTCAGGATAATGCGGATTCCTTCCTCGATTACGGGCCATATCAAATTTTTGCGCGCGAGCATTCCGCGCGCCGGAATCCCCTGGAGACCGCCTTTACCCGCCTCGGCCTTTCCACATCATCTCTCTTCTTCCGTTTACGGTCGCCTCAAAGAGAGCTGAATAAGACCGGCGGCACGTAAGTCGGCAAAGTCCTGTGCCGACCCGCGCGGCCATGCAATGTCACAGGCGCTCGTTTATACATGACGCGCAACGCATCCGGCGCGTGAAATACCTGAGCCTTGCCAGTGGCCGGAGCCTTTCATATACTGGGAAGCCGGACCAGTTGCGGGCGGGCCTTTCCACCGCAACGCCAGCCCAAGGAGCCCCATGAGCCAGAACAATTTCCCGAGCCTTTTCGCGTTTCGTTCTCTTCCCGTTCTCTTTCCGGACATCTTCACCGGCACGGCCGCGGACAGGGCGTAACCATGGCGGGCAACACTTTCGGGCGCGTTCTGCGCCTGACCACGTTCGGCGAATCCCACGGGCCCGGCCTGGGCGGCATGCTGGACGGCTGTCCGGCGGGCCTGGAGCTGTGCGAGGCGGACATTCAGGCCGACCTGGACCTGCGCAAGCCCGGCCAGGGCCCCACAGCCACCAAACGCAGAGAGGCGGACCGGGTGCGCCTGCTTTCCGGCGTGTTCGAAGGCCGCACAACAGGCACGCCCATTGCCTTTTATATCGCCAATGAAGACCAGCGCTCGCGCGACTACGGCAATCTGGCCGAAATCTTCCGGCCCGGCCATGCGGACTGGAGCTATTTTCAGAAATACAACGGCATCCGCGACCATCGCGGCGGCGGCCGCTCCTCGGGCCGGGAAACAGCCGCGCGCGTGGCCGGGGGCGTGATCGCCAGAAAAATTCTGGCCCGTCGGGGCGTGACCGTTCTGGCGGCCTGCGTGGAGCTGGGCGGCATTGCCGTGCCCGCCACGGGCGTGGATATGGACGGCGCTTTACGCCGCCCGTATTTCGCGGCTTCGGACGCCGGCCCGGCCCTCTGGGACGCGGCTGTGGCCGAAGCCCGCAAGGCCGGGGACACCCTGGGCGGCATTGTGCAGATTGTGGCCCGCGACGTGCCCGCCGGACTGGGCGAACCGGTCTTCGACAAGCTGGAGGCGGTGCTGGCCCATGCCGTCATGAGCGTGGGCGCGGTCAAGGGCGTGGAAGTGGGCGATGGCTTCGCGGCGGCCCGCCTGCGCGGCTCACAGAATAATGATCCCCTGCTGCCCGGCGCAGACGGCGCCATTGAAGCCGTGCGCTTCGCCTCCAATCACGCCGGCGGCATCTTGGGCGGCATTTCCAGCGGCCAGGACATCATACTGCGCGCGGCCGTCAAGCCCATCGCCTCCATCGCGCACGACCAGCATACCGTGGACACGACAGGCCGCGCCGCCACAGTGCGTATCGGGGGCCGCCACGACCTCTGCGCCATCCCGCGCATTGTGCCCGTGCTTTCGGCCATGACCGCCCTGGCCCTGGCCGACGCCCTGTTGCTGCAAAGTCGCATGGGGCACGGCCTGTGAGCCCGTGCCCCGCAACGGATGGACGCGCTCTGGCGGATCTGAAATCCGTGGGCAAGGCCACGCTGGCGGACTTCCGCCTGCTGGGCGTGAGCAGCGTGGCGGCTCTGGCCGCCCGCGACCCGCGTGAACTCTACGAGCGCCTTTGCCGCCTAAAGGGCGTCAGCGTGGACATCTGCCAGTACGATCTTTTTTGTTGCGCCGCGGCGCAGGCCCTTGATCCGTATCTGCCGCCGGAGCAGTGCGACTGGTTCTGGTGGTCGCGCCGACGCAAGGCGGCCAAGCCGGATAAGGCGGAGGACTGATGGCCGATCTGCCCCTGCTGCGCGATCCCGACGCCGTGGAACTCACCGGCACGGTGGAGCGCGTGATCTTCCACAATGAAGAAAACGGCTACACTGTCCTTCGTCTGTTGCCCGACAAGGGCCTGACCGGCGAGGCCAAGGTAACGGGCGCGCCGCCGCGTACCGTCAGCCGCGATCCCGTGTCCTGCGTGGGACACATGGTGGACCCGCAGGCCGGGGTCCAGCTCAAGGTGGCCGGGCGCTGGGTGAACAACGTCCGTTTCGGCCGTCAGGTGGAATTCAACACCGCCGAGGAAGTGCTGCCCGCCACCAGCGAGGGCATCCGTCTCTATCTGGCCTCGGGCCTGATCAAGGGCGTGGGCGAAGAACTGGCCGGGCGCATTGTGGAAGCCTTCGGCACGGACACCATCCGCGTGCTGGACGAGGAGCCCGAGCGCCTGCTCAAAGTGCGCGGTCTGGGCCGCAAAAGCCTGGGCCGCATCCGCGACTCCTGGGCCGAACACCGGGGCATGCGCGATCTGCTGCTTTTTTTGCAGCCCCACGGCATCACCCCGGCCTATGCCGTGCGCATCTACCGGGCCTACGGCAGCCAGGCCCTCAACGTGGTGCGCGAAAATCCCTACCGCCTGGCCATGGACATTCACGGCATCGGTTTTGTGACCGCCGACGCGGCCGCCGCCAAGCTGGGCTTTGAAGCGGACAATCCGCTGCGCATCCAGGCGGGCACGCTCTACATTCTGCAAAAGGCCACGGATGACGGCAACGTCTATCTGCCCGAGCACAAGTTGGTGCGGGACGTCTGCGCACAGCTGAGCGTGGAGCCGGAACAGGCCCGGGACGCCATTGCCGCCCTGGAACAGGACGAACGCCTGGTACGCGAGGCCATGGACGCGCCCGAAGATTCCGAGGGTCAGGACGGCGCGGACGACTTTGATGCCGGGGACGGCGTGGAAGTGGGCGTCTATCTGCGTCGCTATCATCATTGCGAATCCAAAACCGCTTTTTATCTCCAACGCCTGTTGCACTCGCCCAAGGCCGTGCGCTTTGAAAATCCGGACGCGCTGGTGGACAAGGTCACGGCCGAGCTGCCCATCGCCCTGGCCCCGGAACAGCTGGAAGCCGTGCGCACGGCGGCGCGCAGCAAGGTCATGGTGCTCACCGGCGGCCCCGGTACGGGCAAGACCACCATCATCAACGCGATCATCAAATTGTTCGGTGAAGTGCGGGCGCGCATCCTGCTGGCCGCGCCCACGGGCCGGGCCGCCAAACGCATGGCCGAAACCTCGGGCCGCGAGGCGCGCACCATCCACCGCCTGCTGGAGTACAGCCCCAAGGAGGACGGCTTCGCCCGCAACGAGGACAATCCTCTGGCCTGCGGCCTGCTGGTGGTGGATGAAGCCTCCATGATGGACACCCTGCTCTTCTACCATCTGCTCAAAGCCGTGCCCCTGGGCGCGACCCTGGTGCTGGTGGGCGACGTCTACCAGTTGCCCTCGGTGGGGCCGGGCAATGTGCTGTCGGACATCATTTCCTCGGGCGTGTTGCCGGTGGTGGAGCTGACCGAAATTTTCCGCCAGTCCGCCGAGAGCGAAATCATCTGCAACGCGCACCTCATCAACCACGGCGAGATTCCCTGCCTGGAATCCAGCAAGGAACGGCTGTCGGACTTTTACTTCATCCATCAGAACGACCCGGAAAAGGCGGCCGACCTGATGGTGGATCTGGTCAAAAATCATATCCCGCGCCGTTTCGGCCTGGACCCGGTGGACGACATCCAGGTGCTCACGCCCATGCACAAGGGCGCCGTGGGCGCGGGCCAGATGAACACCCGCCTGCAGGAAGCGCTCAATCCCAACGGCCTGGAGGTGCGGCGCGGCGACCGGGCCTTCCGCCTGCACGACAAGGTCATGCAGGTGCGCAACAATTACGAGAAAGATGTCTTTAACGGCGACATGGGCCGCATTGTCTTTCTGGACTCCAAAGAGCGCACCCTGAGCGTCAGTTTTGACGAACGCGTGGTGCCCTACGACTTTGAGGAACTGGACGAGCTGGCCCCGGCCTACGCCATTTCCATCCATAAGTCCCAGGGCTCGGAATACCCGGCCGTGGTTATTCCCATCATGATGCAGCATTACGTGCTGCTCCAGCGCAACCTGGTCTATACCGGAGTGACGCGCGGCAAAAAACTGGTGGTGCTGGTGGGCGAATCCCGCGCCCTGCATATGGCCGTCAAAAACAACAAGACGCGCAAGCGCTATACGCGCCTGGCTTGGCGGCTGGCGCCGCAGGGCTAGGAGCCGCCGTGCGTCAGCAAAAAATCAAGGCGTTTTCCTGCCGCCTATGAGGGAGAAAACAGCCTCAGGCTAATCCATGCGAGGCCCTACGTTTATGATGGCGCATTACTGTATCGTGTGGAAAAGGCGTCAAGCCCCGAAGTATCCGGCAACCGGTTGCTCCTGGTTTTGATCTGATCTGTGCTGTTTCGATATGCTGCTCGTATTGCATTGCCGGCCGCTGACGCGGCCTTTTCTTTTTTACGCCGGATAACTGTCATAGAACCAACTAGCTCACTCTATATTGACAAAATACATTTTTAGGTCAATCGTAAAAAAAAAAATGGGAGGTGCGCCATGCCCAGCGACAACGCCCTTTTTAATTGCGACCAGGACCACGAGATCAATTATGTTGCGTCCTTATATCTGGAACAACAGAAAGTCCGTGAACTTCTCAAGGAAAAATGCGCCGACGGCGTTATCAGCCATTGGACGCATAAAAAACTGTATGCTTGGTTGGAAAGCCAGGGCTTTACCAAAATAAAATGACGCTTCGGCGGGCGGTTCCGTCCGCGCGTTCGAAGAAATCATTTCCGCGTCTGTACGCGGACAGAAGGCGGCCATACGGCCGCCTTCCGACGTTCATTCACTATTGTCCAGCGACGCTTAAGCCACCCGGCCCGCAGGACGCGCTTTTTCCCCGGCCGGATCCTGCCGCCAGGAGGCGATATCCTCCACGCTGAGCAGGGGCATGGCGTGCGCGCTGGCAAAGGCCGCCACCTGCGGCAAACGGGCCATGCTGCCGTCCTCATTGGTCAGTTCGCAAAGTACCCCGCAGGGCTCAAGACCGGCCAGGGCCATGAGGTCCACCGTGGCTTCGGTATGGCCGCGACGCTCCAGAACGCCGCCGGGACGCGCCCGCAACGGAAAGACATGGCCGGGGCGGCGCAGATCTTCCGGCCGGGCCTCCGGGCTGACGGCGGCCTGTACCGTGGCCACACGATCAGCGGCGGAAACGCCGGTGGTCACCCCCTCGGCCGCCTCAATGGACACGGTAAAGGCCGTGCCCTGCGAATTGGTATTGACCTCCGTCATCATGGGCAGACGCAGGCGACGGATGCGCTCGTCAGTCAGGCAGAGGCAAACAATGCCGCTGCAATGCCGGATCAGCAGGGCCATCTGCGGCACGGTGAGGAATTGGGCCGGAAAAATCAGATCGCCTTCGTTTTCGCGGTCCTCGTCATCCACGATGCAGACGCCCTGACCGGCGCGCACCGCATCCAGGGCGCGGCGCATCCGCTCCGTGGAAGAACCGAACAACACAAGGGGGGATTGGGACTGATGCATGACATGCTCCTTGTCCGGCCACAATGGCCGGGAGATGGTGCATCAGGGCGTGGCTGGATATCGCGCGCGGAAGAATGTGGTGTTCTCCCGCAGGAAAATACCAAAGCAATTCCGTACAAAACCATACGGCCCCGCCAGGCGGCAGCTCAAGCTGACACCCACGCCGAAGGAAAGGGAAAGAATCTGCTTTCCGATTCCGGGGCGGCTTGTTCACTCACGCACGCGACATACTTGACCATTCTCTTCCATCCGGACTGTTACCGTCGGCTCCGGAATCACACCGGATCTGCTGACCCTTCACGGAAGGCGCTCGCGGGCTGGCGGCGCGCGCATGGCGCGACCGCATCACCGCCGGTGGGGACTTGCACCCCGCCCTGAGAATAGTGCCAACATACGCCCGGCCTGGGCGCATGGCAAGACGGCGGCAGGGGCAAAGCGAGGCAGGCGCAGTCCGGCTCAGGCATCGAAAACCAGAGCTTCATACCAGAACAAACGCGCGCCGGGCGCGCGCCAACTGCCGCCCGGCAAGCCCGCCTTGGCGCAGAGATTTTCCAGGTAGGACAGACGATCCCAGCCCTGCTCCACCGGCACCTGAGGCAGAAAAACGCCGCTGTGCCCCAGATATTGCAGGGCCAGACCGTGCCGCCCGACTTCAATGGCTTCCGGGTCCGGACAAGGCGTGAGTTCGTCCAGTACGGAAATGTGCAGGGCCGCTCCAGCCCATTCCCGGAGGGTCAGCGACGGAAAACGCGGATCTTCAAAGGCGGCGGCGCGGGCCATGCGCCAGAGATTGAGGTAAAGAGGCTCGCGGCCCACAATGGTGCCGATGCAGCCGCGCAGACGCCCGTTTAGAGTGATGGTTGCAAAAGAGCCCAGCGGGCGGCGCAATGTGCCGACGCTCTCCCTCACCGCGTCGCCTTTCTCCGGCGGTTCCGGCGGCCGGGCCGTACCCTTGTCCGCCAGAGCGCTTTCAATGGCCAAACGGGCCAGCCGGGCCAGAAAGGCTCGCTCCTCGGCATTCAAGGAAAAGGAAAGCGCCATGATCACCTCCTGGATTCCTGACCGGGCCGATTGCCCTGGGGCCTGTTGACACTGCTGGGATTTTGTTCGCTGGCGAGGAGAACGATCCTTTTATCGCTGCTGTCTTTATCCGTAATGCTCGTTCCTCGCATAACGGCTAAAGCATGAAAGGAGTGTACTCTTGCCTCAGCCGTTGCGGCGAAGCTGCTTACGGATGAGGACAGCAGAGCTATGGTACTCGACTGGAATAAAAGGCGAAGTTCAACAAAGCCAGCGGGCAAAAGAACGTAGTGTCAACAGGCCCTAAAGTCATGTCCTGCTCAAAATAACGTGCCTATGGCAAGACGCATCGAAGCATCCCAATTTGCGCGTTCATCCGCCGCTGAAGCAAAGGGCGGCAGGTGAACCAAGCCCGAAACAAGAAATGCCACAACAGACGTTGCGGCAGATCTTGCGCAAAAGGGGTTGCGACATTTGAGTTTTTTGCCGCTGGCAAGAAAAATAAGCGGCACGCTGACGGCGCTATAAGCTGTTGCCGTGAACGGCATACAGATAGCGACAGCCTTTACCCGGACGAATCACCGACTGCGGCATTGCTGCCTTTGGCCGCAACGTCCTGCCTTGTAACGGCCAAAAAGCCGCCCGTATAACCGAGCCGCGCCGTGAAATTTGACGCTGCCAGCGACAAAAAAGGCCAAATAGGCTAGTCTTCGCCCTCGGCGTGCGACTGCTTGCCCGCACCCTTCAGGCCGTACATGCTGGTGGAGCCGGAGGACCAGAATTCCAGCACTTCCTCATTGATCAGCTTGGTGAGGACTTTTTTCACGTCGCGGGGGCCCCTGTCCGGAAAGAGTTCCAGAAAGTCCTTGAAGTAGAACTTGGACTTGGCCGCGGATTTGCTTTTCAGAAATTCAACAACAATCTCTTTATCGTCAGCCATGAGCGTTCTCCTGGCCCGGCGGCGC
>OIXH01000703.1_pt1 | contig 40377 bp, 39 predicted proteins | sample 1587741 | NCBI WGS metagenome assembly OIXH01 (sample SAMEA3888916, study PRJEB22519) | human gut metagenome | biome: human gut; feature: human-associated habitat; material: faeces | place: Denmark | collected 2011 | reverse complement strand
GACAACTGGAAGTAATCCGAAGATGGCTTTGCGGGATGAGATAAAGGATAAGGCATTGGTTTGCATCGACGAGGTATGTGCCACGTCGGAGGCTTCCAACGCCTCCTTTTTCCCGGTCGACGGGATGCTCGACGAAGCCGCCGGATGGGTGATCCGCGCCGTGCCGCTGAGGGCGTTGGGCTCCGGCAAAGACATTCCGACGGCAGGGTTGGAAGCCCGCGCCGACGGTACGGGGACATTGCCCCTGCCGGAGGATTTCGTCCGGCTGCTGTTGTTCCGGATGGAAGGGTGGCACCGGCCGGTGGTCGTGCCGATCCGTAACACGGACGGCGCCTATGTCCAGCAGTTTAACCCCGTGCTGCGTGGCGGCGACAGCAAGCCCGTCGTGGCGCTGTGCGAGGAGGAGCGGCGGCTGGAGTATTTCAGTTCTTCGCGCGGCCGAGATGCCGAAATTGCAGAGGCCCGTTATTTCGGATTCACGGCCCTGGGAGATGACTATCCCCGGCGTCTGGCGGACATTACGGCCTGGAAAACGGCGGAACTCGTGCTTGCGGTATTGAACGATACGGCGGCCATGCAGATATGTGCCGGAAAAGTGAACGAAATACTGCAACTGTTATGATAACATATCGTGTGACGTTCCCGGTACAGGAGGTGCTGACCGAGTGCATGGAGCAGGTGTCGCTCGACTTTCGGGCGATCCGGGCAACAGCCGGAACCGATGCCGACAGCTCCTACGACGATTTCATCCTCTCGGCGGACGAGAGAGAGCCCTTTGCCGCGGAATTCCTGTCGCAGGCGACGGCGCTGTGTGCGGATTATCCTGCGATGCTTCGCCCTTTGATCCTCTCGGAAGTCCGGCTGTCTGCGGACGTGTCGCTGTCCCGGATGATGCCGCTGGAGAGCGTCGGCCGGATGCTGAAGGATTGCATGAAGGCCCGGATGCTCGGATGGTGGTACCGGCTGCGGAATGCCGGTCTGTCCGAAAAATATGAAGTGAAAGCCGCGGAGGCCGGGGAGCGTCTGATGTCGGCGTTCAACCCCGGCTGCACGGTGCGAAGACTGCGTTATTTCTGAAAGCATACATGGACAATATACTGATTGCAGACAGCTCGGTGAGGAGCATCATGCAGGGCGAGACGCTGAGCGTTTCGGCCAAACTGCTCGGCGCGGAGTATTCCGCCGAGGAGCTGGAGGAATATGAGGTGTCCCTGCGCGTCTGTTCGAAAACCGGCGACATGCGGTTTTCCACGAAAGAGGGCGCCGGAGACGAACGCATAGAGTGGCAGGAGGGAGGCGTCATCCGGTTTGTGATACCGGGGGAAAAGACCCGGGAGATGCTGGGGAGATATTTCATCGAGTGCAAGATCACCAAATGCGGACAGTCGATCATCAGCGACCGGTCTCCGGCCTTCGAGGTCGTAGAATCGAGGATCGGAGCGCTTGAAAAACAGTGACAAATATGGGAAGAGACAAAGATAAAAGACCTGAACACCCGGTCGTGCATCGGCATGTAGGCATGGCGTTTCATTTTGATTCTGCGGGTTGGATTCTTTGTACCGAGACACAGATCAAAAAGGCCGAGGAGGAAAGGATCGCTGCGGAAAAAGAACGTGAGAAAGCCGAAAATAACCGTAATACGGCGGAAGAAAAACGGGAAGAGGATACCCGAGAAGCGATCAAGAAAGTAGAGGTGGCATTGGAGTCACTCGGCGATGCCCAGCGCACCTATCTGATAGACCTCTCGGGAGCCTATCAGAATGTCGCTTTGCAGGTTGTATCGGAACTTGCGGAGGGGCATCCAGTACTCGTATACATACGTGAGGCAGTCGGCGGACCGATTTCGGTGATGGTTCGGACCGAAGATCTTGGCGACACGCTTGTTTTTACATCAGGGTCGATCGAGACGAATGGAACAGACGGCATCGCGGATATTTCGCATAAACAATACGTAATCGACAAAAATACCGGCAATATTCAGGCGAAAACCGACACGGTTCTTTCGTCGTTGCTGACGAAAGATGCCATCTTGATTCTGGATGGCAACGGAGTGACGGGTAAGATCAAATAAAATACGCAGGCTATGGCTGACAAGACACCTATTGTAGTAGACGCGATCATTCAAAAAAGACACTACACAGCCGCCCGATGGACGGAAACGAATCCCGTGCTGTATGAGGGCGAAATGGGTTTCGAAACCGACACCGACAAGTTCAAGTTCGGGACCGGGGCTGCATGGAACAGCACACCCTATGCAGACAGCGTGCCCGTGGCGACCAACCGGGCTCCGACATCCAACGACAGTCAGTACCGCCTCGGTCAGTTGTGGCTCGACACCGCAGCGTCGAAACTCTACTGGCTGAAAGCCCTGGCCGCAAATGTCGCAACGTGGATCGCAGTTCCGGACGACGCAACGATTCAGGCGATGCTCGACGACTACATGGCCAAGAGTGTCTTTGCCAAGAACGGCGGAGCAGCCACGGGCAAGGTGGACCATGCTCTGAAAGCCGACGAATTGGCAACGGCACGAAAGATCAAAGTGACAGGCGACGTGGCGGGCGAGGCATCGTTCAACGGCTCCGCAGACGCGGCCATCGCGGCCAAGCTCAAAGAGATTCTTTCGGCACCGACGACCGTGCAGGGGATGCCGACGCTGACCGTAGACAAGACAGGCCGGATTACGGCGATCTCGCAGATGTCGGCGGCAGATGCCCGCGCCCTGCTTCAGTTGGGGACTGCCGCGTTGAAAAACGCTGGAAACGCCGCAGGGAATGTTCCCTTGATCGGAGCCGACGGGAAACACGTCGATCATGCCGCAACTCGTCATTACGGATGTGAAAGAGGCTGCATCGCAGGCTGAAATGCTGGCGTTGACCGCGCAGCAGGGCGATGTCTGCCTGCGAACGGACGAATCGAAGACCTACATTCTCGCGGGAACCGACCCGAAGGTGTTGGCAAACTGGAAGCTGTGGCTGACGCCCGGGTGCGATGTCTTGTCTGTGAACGGCAAGACAGGCGTGATCGTCCTCACGACAGACAATATCAACGAGGGCAGCACGAATCTCTACTGGACCGCTTCCCGCTTCAATACGGCATTCGCGGAAAAGAGCACCAGTGACCTGAAGGAGGGCACGAATCTCTATTTTACCGAGGCGCGTGTCAAAGCCTTCATGGAATCGAATACTTTCATTTTTAACGGAAACGGTATTAACTGATGGGGGTAATTGAATTAGACGGCATATTTAAGGCCAAGAATAAGACCGCGGCGCAATGGAGCGCCGCGAACCCCGTATTACTCGCCGGGGAGATCGGCATCGAGAGCGACACCCGGAAGTTCAAGTTCGGGGACGGCGCGACGGCATGGAACAGTCTCGGATATGCCGGAAGCGGAGGTGATTCCGCCGAACGATTGTCCGGGGCTTTGGAGATTACCGATTTCGCGGATTTCCCGGATACGACTGTATTCGAGAAACCGGGCGACATCGTGCCGATCCGTGTTGAAGCCGGAGACAACTCTCCGAACGATACCTCCGGACAGTTTGTGGGTACTGCTCAGGCGTGGGAGAGATGGGTTTCCGGAGGCGCTGAAAACCAGATAGTGTATTCCGTAATAGACACAGAATCCGGCAAGGCGTATTCCGGAAGGACGACGGGCGCAGGAGGGAGCATCCAATGGGTGGAATCCGGCGGAGGAGTGAACGGTTTGCTGGAAAGTGTCAAGCTCCTCACCACTTCATTCTGGAATTTAATATCCTCCAATGATACCGACATTCAGGCGTTCGTGGTAGATGAGAACTCTCCCGAAGTGCCCGCGGAATACAAGGGGGTAGGATTCGGATTCGCCAGACACTACCGGGACGATGTCGGAATGGCCACGGTCACCATAAAGCTCAACTCCGGTAGAGTAAAGACTTTCAATGTAACATTCTACGGAGACGGTTCCGATGCCTACTGGGAAGAAACTGGCGGTTCATCCGGCAGCAGTCTGCCGTTCGACGGCCCCATTCCCGGGTATGAACTCGTATACTCCTACACCGGCGCGGTCCTGCAACTTGCATCGGGAACCGGGGTGACGATAAATTTCGACAAGGCGATACCCGCGGCCCAAATGTTCACATCCAAAGCCCGGTTTATGATCGAGGCCGACATTGTCAGTGTTTCCGGGAATACATTGTCCAATGTAGCGAGAGTACCCATTGCCATATTCAAGCCGACAGCAGCCGGGCAACCGGTTTTCGAGTACATGATTCAGTCGATAGCTACGGGGACCAATATCGGCCGCGTCAGGCTCATCATAACATCATGGATAAGGGAATCCGGCTCTACTGGCGATATTACCGGATGCAACTTGATGGCGCAGGTCAACAACCTGAATCCCTCCTTGAACTACGCTCTGACATTCCCCGGAATGTATGTAAAATCATCGGGGGGGGACAGTAGCCGATGACGAACCGGCGGTTCCGGACGAGCGCATGGTCATCATCGACGTGCACGCCTGCGGAGTTGAAGCTGGCGAAGGTATAGAGCTTACATTCGAACTCATATCTACCTGTTCAGGCTGGTATACTGTGGGTGACGATCTGAAAGTTCGAGTTTCGTTCGCCCAAGTATCCAGCGAGCTGGGCGAAGAGTTAGCAAACTATGTAGGTGAGCGGTTCTATATCGAAGCCAGCAACAACGGCGAATGTTGGTCCGGGCCAGTCCCCGCCTCCGGAGACATCGAGGCGGAATTAGTTTAATACCAAAACATTAAACTCTATTGCCCCGGGTGCTCTGACCGGCGCCCGGGGCGCACGAAACACAAAACGACAATTATGACCGGAAAATTTACAGAAACAGTCCTGAACATGGGATGCAAACTGGCTGAGATATTCCAAACGATTCAAGGATGGTGTGTCGCCGTGTGCGTCTTCGCGGCGAACTTCTTTGCAGGATACGAGGGGGCCATCAACGCCGTAGTCGTATGCGTGGCGCTCGACACCGTATGGGGGATTGCTGCGCAGATCAAACGCGGACATTTCGCGCTCTCCGAACTCGGACGGCACGGAATGCTCTCCAAACTCGCCCTGTATGCTTCGGTGATCGTCGGATTTATTCTGATCGAGCGAATGGCAGGTGTGGAAAGCCATATCGCGGTGGTGACGGTATGCACCCTGATCTGTCTGGTCGAACTCTGGTCGATGGGAGGATCGGCCCTGATCGTAAACCCGAAAATGCGGTTCCTGAGAATATTCCGTGAAGTGCTGGCCGGAGAAGTCGCCCGCAAAATGCAGGTCCCGGTCGAAGAGGCCAAAAAGTATTTGGACGGAACTAATAAACAAAATCAACATGACACGAGGTCTTAGAAACAACAATCCGCTCAACATCGAGAAGACGAAGGGCGGAAAACCCTGGCAGGGCGAGATCGTGCCGTCGAAAGACAGCCGTTTCGCGCAATTCAGGACGATAGCCTACGGATACCGGGCGGCTTTCAAGCTGCTGAACAACTACCAGCGCAACTACGGACTGGACACCATCCGAAAGATGATCGGACGCTGGGCGCCCTCGGAGGAGAACCACACGGAAGCCTATATCCGTACCGTGGCCGAACGTTCGGGAGTTCCTGCCGACAGCCGGATCACCACGACGAACCGCGATGTAATGGTGCCTGTCGTTGCGGCGATGTCGTATGTGGAAAACGGAGTCGAAGCCAAGATGCCCGACGTGCATGCCGGGTGGGATTTGTTCGTCAAGGGATGAAACGTCTGATCATATACTTGCTATCCGCGCTCGTCGCCGGGGTGCTGCTCTTTGGCTGGGGATACCGCCGGGGAGCGGCCTCGGGGGGAATCCGGTCGGAAGTGCGTATCGATACCGTGTTCTACGAGCGGCCGCAGTCGTACGGTTTTTCCGAACAGCTGGTGACGGTGAATGTCCCGCAGCTGCTGTTTGCCCCCGCGGATACGGTGGTGCGGGTTGTCGAGGCCGTGAACGGCTCCGACAGCGTGCAGGTGGAAATCCCGGTGCGCACGCTCGAATACCGGGATTCTACCTATTACGCCCGGGTGTCGGGGCCCGTTGTCGGAAACCTTGCGCCCAGACTGGACTGGATCGAGACCTACAACCGGACCATTACCCGAACCGTTACAAAACACAGCAGGTTTGCCGTAACGGCCGGGGTGGGTGTAGGATACACGCCGCAAGGCTTGCAGCCGACGATAGGGGTGCAGGCCGGGGTCGTGCTGTGGTCGAAGTGACCATATTGCTGGCGTCAGCAAAAAGATCGAATTTTAACGCAAAACGATAAAGTGTATCATGAAAATCATCTACAACAATATCATTCCGTTCAAAGGCTTCGCGGCCATCAACCTCTTCGGGGTAATATTCGCCCGCAAAGAGTGTCGCCCGCTGTCGGAAACGACCATTAATCACGAGTCGATACATACCGAGCAGATGAAAGAACTGCTGTATGCGGGATTCTATCTCTGCTATCTCGTCGAATGGGTTGTGCGGCTGTTCATGAAAGGAAACGCATACCGAAATATCTCCTTTGAAAGGGAGGCTTATAACTGCCAGCATATTCCCGGATATGCACAAATAAGGCAACGATTCGCCCAATGGCGATAAATTAACGGCCTTTCGGGGGAAGGCATAAAAATGCCCCCGCCTCCGCTCCCGAAGACCTCTCAACTTCATTCGGGAACGACAAAGGTGCCAACACACCACGACAGAGGCAATAAGCCTTTGGGTGTGTTGGCACCTGTTGTTTGTAAGTTGAGAGTTCGCAAATCTATAAAAAACATCGGATATGTGCAGACTAAGAAGCGGTTTGCGATGTGGCGGTAAATCGGTTGTATCATTTGTTGTATTCGTTGTATGGAAAATGTTTTATCAACCCCCTTTTTGAGTAAACATTTTTTCTGATAAATCACAGTCTAAAATGAATAATTGACGAAGTTGTTGATATTGTTATAATTACAGTGCTCCCGCCACCTCCACGAAAAGACGAGCGATACCGCTCGTCTTTTTTTTGCGGAGCCGATAGATGCTCCGGCCGGTGCGAAGGTTCTCCGGTCCGCCGCACGGAAGCCGCCGTCGAAGAAATAGGGAAAAGAGACGGAAAATTCGGCCGAAAAGTTTATCTTTGCGTTGCGAAACGCCCTGCGGAATGCCGATTCCGCAGGTGCAAATGGATTCGATACCGTTTTTAATTACATACCTTTATGAAAAAGATACTGCTTCTGGGCTCGGGTGAACTGGGCAAGGAGTTCGTGATTGCGGCGCAACGCCTCGGACAGACCGTCGTGGCGTGCGACTCCTATGCGGGCGCTCCCGCCATGCAGGTGGCCGACGCCTGCGAAGTCTTCGACATGCTCGACGGCGACGCCCTGGCCGCCGCCGTGGCCAAACACCGCCCCGACATCATCGTTCCCGAGATCGAGGCCATCCGCACCGAGCGGCTCTACGATTTCGAGCGTGAAGGCATGCAGGTAGTCCCGAGCGCCCGGGCCGTGAACTTCACGATGAACCGCAAGGCGATCCGCGACCTGGCCGCCAGGGAGCTGGGGCTGAAAACGGCCCGTTATTTCTACGCCAAAAGCTACGAGGAGCTGTGCGACGCGGCCGCAAAGATCGGCTATCCGTGCGTCGTCAAGCCGCTGATGTCCTCTTCGGGCAAGGGGCAGTCGCTGGTCAAGGGGCCCGAGGAGCTCGAGCACGCCTGGCACTACGGCTGCGAGGGCTCGCGCGGCGACATCCGCGAGCTGATCATCGAGGAGTTCATCCGCTTCGACAGCGAGATCACGCTGCTGACCGTCACCCAGAAGAACGGGCCGACACTCTTCTGCCCGCCGATCGGCCACGTACAGAAGGGCGGCGACTACCGCGAGAGCTTCCAGTCGCCGCACATCGCACCGGAGCACCTGGCCGAGGCGCAGCGCATGGCCGCCGCCGTGACCGAGTCGCTCACCGGCGCCGGACTGTGGGGCGTGGAGTTCTTCCTGAGCCACGAGAACGGCGTCTACTTCTCGGAACTCTCGCCCCGTCCCCACGACACGGGTATGGTGACGCTGGCCGGAACGCAGAATCTCAACGAGTTCGAGCTGCACCTGCGCGCCGTGCTGGGCATTCCGATCCCGGCAATCACCTTCGAACGGCTCGGCGCGAGCGCCGTCGTCCTCTCGCCGATCGCCTGCGCGACGGCTCCGCACTACGAGGGCATCGAGAGCGCCCTGGCCGACAACCCGCGCACCGACCTGCGGATCTTCGGCAAGCCCTCGGCGCGCATCAACCGCCGCATGGGCGTGGTCGTGGGCTACGAACCGCTCGACGGCGACCTGGAGGCGCTGCGCGACCGCGTGAAGGCGGCCGCAGCCCGGATCCGGGTCACCGAATAAACGAATCCATAAACGGACAACGATACGACACCATGAAAACCTACGCGATCATTGCCACCGAGAAGGGCGACATGAAGGCGGAACTCTACGCCGACGAGACCCCGGGCACCGTGGCCAACTTCGTCGATCTGGCCGAACACGGCTTCTACGACGGCCTGACCTTCCACCGGGTGATCCCCGATTTCGTGATCCAGGGCGGCTGCCCGCGGGGCGACGGAACGGGCGGCCCGGGCTACACGATCAAGTGCGAGACCTCGGCGCCGCGCCAGCGCCACGACCGCGGCGTGCTCTCGATGGCCCACGCCGGGCGTGACACCGGCGGCTCGCAGTTCTTCATCTGCATGAACCGCGAGAATACACGGCACCTCGACGGCGTGCACACCTGCTTCGGGCAGGTTGTCGAGGGGCTCGATGTCATCGACGACATCCGCCGCGGCGACCGCATCCTCTCGATTAGCATCGTCAGGGAGTAGGCACCCGGAAGCGGCTTCCCAAAAACCGAAGGTCCCGGCACGGCAGACGCCGTGCCGGGACCGTTTCGTATCCGACCGCGCCCGCGCACATCCGGGCAGGAAGTCTCCGCATCCGGCAGCCCTTTCCGAACACTCCGAACGCAAAAAAACCGCAACCCGTCGTGCGGATTGCGGTTATCGGCAGGCTCTCTCCGGAGGGTTATCTCCCGAAAGCGGCCTTGACGTTGTCGGTTGCCCGCTTGAGCAGCTCCTCGGGGCAGCAGAGCGTGATGCGGATGTAGCGGTTGCCCTCCGAACCGAAGATGCCGCCCGGCGTCAGGAAGACGTCGCACTTCTCCATCACCTCGTCCGAGAAGGCGAAGCTGTCGCCTTCATAGTCCTCGGGCAGCTCGGCCCAGACGAACAGTCCGGCCTGATGCTCGCGGTAGCGGCATCCGAGCGCATCGAGCAGGGCATAGGCCTGCCGCTCGCGGCCGTAGTAGATGGCATTGAGCTCCTTGAACCAATCCTCACCCAGCGCCAGCGCCGTGTCGGCGGCAGCCTGGATGGGGTAGAACATGCCCGAGTCCATGTTGGACTTGAACGTGAGGATCGAATCGATCCACTCCTTCCGGCCGACGATCACGCCGACACGCCAGCCGGCCATCGAGTGGCCCTTCGACAGCGAGTTCATCTCGAGCGCCACCTCGCGGGCACCCTCCGCCTCCATGATCGAGATCGGAGCCTCGGCGTTGCGGATGAAGCTGTAGGGGTTGTCGTGCACGATCAGGATGTTGTGCTTGGCCCCGAAGTCGATGATGCGCTGGAAGAGCTCCATCGAGGGGGTCTGTCCCGTCGGCATGTTGGGGTAATTGACGAGCATCATCTTCACGCCGTCGAGGCCGGCCCGTTCGATGGCCTCGAAATCGGGGTAGAAGTTCGTCTGCTTGTTGAGCGCATAGGGCAGCATCACGCCGCCGGCCAGCCGCACGGCGGCCGAGTAGGTCGGATAACCGGGGTTGGGCACGAGGACCTTGTCGCCCGGGTTGAGGAACGTCATGCAGATGTGCATGATGCCCTCCTTCGAACCGATGAGCGGCAGCACCTCGCTGTTGTAGTCGAGTTCGGTGCGGTACCACTTCTTGTACCAGTCGGCAAAAGCCTTGCGCAGGATGGGTTCACCCTTGTAGGACATGTATTTGTGGACATCGGGACGTTGCGCCTCGCGGGCCAGGCGGTCGATGACGGACTGGTGGGGCGGGAGGTCGGGACTTCCCATAGCGAGTTTGACGATCTGACGACCGGTAGCGGCCTCGATTTCCGCGATTTCGCGCAGGCGGCGCGAAAAATAGTACTCGCCGATGCCGTCCAGACGGTGTGAACGGGCGATGTTTACTGCTTTTGCCATAGTCATGTATCGGGTTTAGAATTTAGCTCCGGACAAAGATAGGGAATTTATGAATAAAATTAAAAAATACCCCGTAAAAATTGCGGACACCCCGAAACGGCCGGGCGGGAGCAGGCTGCAGCCCCTCCCGCCCGACAGATCAGCGATCGCGGTTGAAGTCGTCCACCGCCCGGTAGAAGGCGTCGATATTGGCTTCCGGAACCCCCGGAGGCGTATCGCAGCCCGAGGAGATCACGAAATTCGGGAAGCCGGCCATACGCTCGAGCAGCTGGCGTGCGGCCTCGCGGACCTCTTCGGGCGAAGCCTGTTGAAAGACCCCGACCGGATCGAGGTTGCCCATCACCAGGCAGTCGGCAGGGCACTCGGCAGCAGCCTTCGGCAGGTCGATCCGGTTGCCGAAATGGTAGCCCCACGCCCCGGTGGCGGTCATCGCTCCGGTGCAGTGGCCCGTATTGCCGCAGTTGTGCAGCACGACGGCAAACCCGCGGTCCTGAACCTGCGCGACGATCCGCGCGACGTAGCGCGACGAGAAGGCAAGGCAGTCGTCGCCGGAGAGCAGCCCGGCAGCCGGCTCGGCCAGCAGGACTCCGGCGATGCCCGTATCGCGCAACGCCCCGCAATAGGAGGTGATGAACTCCGTGCACTTTTCAAGCAGCCCGACAGCAGCAGACTGATCGAGGTAAATCAGCATCATGAACTCCGACAGCCCGTAGAGGCGGCCGGCCAGCGAGAAGGGGCCGATGCAGCCGCCGAAGACGGGGCGGTCATCGATACCCCCGGCGGCGCGACGCGCCGCATCGAGATATTCGCCCACACGCCCGGCATCGAGCGTCGGAACCCGCAGCGCCGCGATCCCCGCGGCATCGGTGAGCAGACGGTCCGTCACGCTGGGGACCTCGTTCTCGGGAAAAAGAATCCGGGCGCCGAAAGCCTCGGCCTCGACCGTAAGGTCCATGATCATGGTGGCCGCGGCCGCCGGGTAGCGCGTGCAAAGCGCGCGAATGGCTTCGTAGTGGACGCGGCCGTCGCAGACCGCCTCACGGACCGTGTGGCCCGTCTGTTCGATTCCGGGATGCGTCATGACGGGGATGGCCGCGACGGCAGCCTGCCCGATGAGCTTCTCCCTCCATCGGTCGATATCGAATCGTTGCATGGTGTTTCCGGTTTTCATTGGCGTTTGTAACAGTTCCTGCGGTTGCAGATCGCACAACCGTAAGGTCTTTTCTCCACCTCCCGGCCGAGGGCGATGATGCCGCTGACCGACTTCTCGGGCTTCATGAGCGCCGAGCGGCCGAGTTCGATGCCGCACGGCCGCTCGGGAAGCAGGGCGAAGAGCCGGTGTTGCTCGGCCACATTCCAGCCGCAATAACCCGGGCTGTAGGAGTTGCTGATGCGGAGCCCTTCCCGCAAGGCTGCCTGCCGCAAGGATTCGGCCGCCTCGCGAGCCGCCCATTCGGCGATCTCCGAACCGATCGCGTCGGCCACAAACTGCCGCACGATATCCCCGCAGACCGTCTCCGAATGGATCCAGCGATCGAATTCCGCTCCGGCCGTGGCCACGAAGAGCGCGAACGACTCCGCTCCGGCATAGCCTTCGGCGATGATCGGTCCGACACGGAACTCCGTATCAGCCAGGCGGATCGACCTCGGCCCGACGGACTCGGCCCCGAAGCGGACGTAGCCGAACTCCGGGCGGCAGAGGCCGGGCAGTTCATCGCCGATCATCCGGTCGATCAACCGGCCGATCTGCCGGTCGGGACGGTAGGCCGGGCCGCCCAGCGTGCGGAGGATCTCCGCACGGTCGAGCGCCTCGGGCCGGAAATCAAGCGTCTGTCGGAACATGGCCGCGGTCAGTGTCCCATGAGCTGCCGGGCCATCAGCACGGCGTTGTTGGCATTCGAGCTGTATCCGTCGGCGCCGATCGTCCGGGCGAAACCCTCGGTGACGGGAGCCCCGCCGACAAGCACCTTGACCCGTCCGGCCAGATCCGACGCATGCAGGGCGTCGATCACCTCTTTCATATAGGTCATCGTCGTGGTAAGAAGTGCCGACATGCAGAGGATGTCGGCCCGATGCTCGCGTGCCGCCTCGATGAAACGGTCGCTCGAGATGTCCACCCCGATGTTGAAGACCTCGAAACCGCACCCCTCGAGCATCGAGGCCACCAGGTTCTTGCCGATGTCGTGCAGGTCACCGCGCACCGTACCGATGACGATCCGCCCGCGACTCTCCGCCGTGTTGTTCCGCAGCAGCGGACGCAGCAGCTCGAGCGCCCCCTTCATCGCACGGGCGCTCATGAGCAGATTGGGTACATAGGCCTCGCCGGCCTCGAAGCGGCGGCCGATCTCCTCCATCGCCGGGATCATGTAGCCGTTGATGACCGTCTGGGGATCGATCCCGGCGGCAAGCGCCCGCTCGGTCACCGCCACGGCCGGTTCGAGTTGTCCGGCCAGAATGGCGTCGTAGAGTTCATTGAGTTGTGTTTCCATGGTTTGCCTGGTTCGTTTGAAATTTACAGTCTGTTCTCCTTTTCGCGCCGGCGGATCTCCTGCACGGCGTCGATCATGGCCCGATAGCCATCCACCGACATGTAGTCGGGAATGGAGTTGCCCGAGCCGAGGGCATAGCCGCGGGCCTTGCGGCGGAACTCCGTGCCTTCGCGCAGCACCTTCTCGTAGACCACCTCGTAGGGGTTCATGATCAGTTCGTTCATGTCCAGGCCCCCGCACAGGCCGATGCGGTCGCCGTAACGGTCGATCCACTCCGAGAAGGGCGCGATCTGGTCCTCGTTCGAGTGCTTGGCGTCGATTCCGTTGGCCAGGATATCCTCCATGATGCTGAAGATGTTGCCGCAACTGTGGAGCAGGAATTTCTTGCCCCGCGAGTGGACCAGGTCGATTACGCGCCGGTGCTGCGGCAGGATGTGCTCGCGGATGGTGTCGGGGGCCAGCATCGTGGAGGTGCGGTAGCCCAGGTCGTCGCCCATGCGGCAGAAGACGAACAGGTCGGCGTAGTTGTCGAGCACCCACGTCCACAGCACCTCGTAGAGGTCACCGATGCGGACGAACAGATCGCGGAACAGGTCGGGATCGAGGAACTGCATCATGCAGAGCGACTCGTAGCCGACCAGATCCTCGGCCGACTCGAAGATCCCGTAGCCGCAGCCTCCGTAGGCCTTCATGCCCCGGGGCATGACCTTGCGCAGGGCGTCGAGGTGGGGTTTGTAGGCGCGGATGAAGATCCGGGGAATCTCCTCCCACGGGTAGCGGTCGAAATCGGCCCGGGTCTGAATGGGGCCGAGCCGCCCGCCGAGGATGGCGCCGTGGTCGGGGTAGATCTCGCAGATCTTGGCTTCGTACGACAGTGCATCGTAGGTATTCGCCCGCCAGAACTCCGTGACGACACGGTAGTGCTCTTCAAGGTCGGCGCCGCTCTTGCCCGTGGAATCGACCTCCCGGCCGAGCATCTTGGCAATGAAAGGCTCGTCGATGTTGTGCTCGTAGAGCGGGAGGTAATCCGGCCGCTGGTTATAGAGCACCTTCAAAAGGTTCGTGTAATCGGGTTGAAAGTCGTTTTTCATCTCTCTGTTTTCGTTATTCGTATTGTTTCCGTTTTCCGTTCTGGATCTCTCCGATAACAAAATTAGTGGAAGCGGAAGCGCGGTTCTTATACTAAATTCCCGAAATATTATACTATCTTTGTTACAACAACCCGCTGACCATGATCCGTGAAAACATATTGATCGGCTCCGACCGCTTTTTCAACATCCGCAGTTTCCAGAGCAAGTACTTCACCATGCCCCGGCACCTGCATGCCGAGTACGAGCTGGTGTGGATCGACCGGGGCTTCGGAAAAAAATCGATCGGCGAGGTCATCAAGCCCTTCACCGACGGTGACCTGACGCTCATCGGCCCCGACTGTCCGCACCTGTTCATCGCCGACGACGCCTACTATGCCGACAATGCACTTCGGTGCCACTGGCGGGTCATCCAGTTTTCGAAGTCGATCTTCCCGACGGCCATGACCGAACTCGAACTGTTCAAGCCGATCCACACGCTGCTCGAGAGCAGCGAATACGGGATCGACTTCGGCTCGCGGTCCGAGGAGAGCATCCGTCCCTGGTATGACAGCATCGAGGCGGCCCGGGGATTCGGCAAACTGACCCGCTTCTACGAACTGCTGGCCTTCCTGGCCGGCGACCCGTCGTCGTTCCGGCTGAACCGCGACAAGCCGACGGCTCCGCACGAGACGTCGGACGATGTCGTAACCCGCGTATACAACTACCTGCTGCACAACTTCAACCGACGCATCACCCTGGCAGCCATCGCCCGCTCGGTGAACATGCACCCGACGACGCTGTGCTCCTACTACAAGAAATATACGCTCAAATCGATCTTCGACTCACTGATGGAGATCCGCATCGGCCATGCCTGCCGCCTGCTGGTCAATACCGATCTGTCGGTTGCGCAGGTCGCCTACGAATCGGGCTACGAGAACATCTCGAACTTCAACCGCCAGTTTCTCCGCCTGAAGAAGGTGCAGCCCAAGGCCTACAAGAGGCTCTACAAGGGTCTGGACCTCGGCGGGCGCGATATTTCCGAAGAGATGAGCCTCTGAACGCCGGGCCAGCGGAAAACGGAGCCGTGGCATCGGAAGGGATTCCTTCCGATGCCACGGCAGTCGGGCGGCTCCGCCCGATATCAATAGAGGTAACGCTCGATGAGCGGCATGAAGAGGGCCGTAGCCAGTCCCATGAGGGCCATGGCCAGACCGCTCAACGCCCCTTCGGTGGCCCCGATCTCGATGGCGCGGGCCGTGCCGATGCCGTGGGCCGCCGCACCGAGGGCGAACCCGCGCGCCTCGGAGTCGCGGACGCCGCACCGCCGCAGGATCCACTCCCCGAAGATGCTGCCGAAGATTCCCACGCAGAAGACCACCACCGAGGTGATCGAGACGTTGCCGCCGAGCGGTCCGGCCACCGACACGGCGATCGGCACCGTGACCGACTTGGGGGCGATCGAGGTCAGGATCTGCCGTTCGGTACCGAACGCCATGGCGATATAGACGACGCTGAGCACTCCGACGAAGCACCCGACAAGCGTGGCCACGCCCACCGGGAGCAGGCTTCCGCGCAGCCGCTCGACCTGCTCGTAGAGCAGGTAGCCGAGAGCGACGACCGACATGCCGAGGGCGAAGTTCAGCACCCCGGTCGCCTCCTTGTAGCGTTCGTAGCCGATTCCGGCACATTCGAGGAATACGATCACGGCGACGAAGGTCAGCAGCACGGGATGCAGCAGCGGCATCCGCAGGCGACGGTAGACCGCCCCGCCGACACAATAGAGGCCGACGGTGAGCGTCAGCAGGAAGAGGTCCGATGAAAGGAACGAAGCGTCAAGCATGGTTACGTTGTTGGCGGATGTGCCGCAGGCGGGCGCGGCGGTTGAGACTCTGGAATGTTTTGCCCGTGACGAAGAGCACGAGAACCGTGGAGACGATCCCCGACACGACGATCGCCCAGAGGTTTTCGAGGATGACCCGGTAGGAGTCCATCAGCCCCACGCCGTAGGGCACGAAGAAGAGGGCCATGGCCCCGAGCAGGAAGCGCGCGGCGGGACGCACCCGTTCGGCGGGCACCCACCTCAGGCAGAGGCTTGCGAAGAGGAGAATCATCCCGATGATGTTCCCCGAGACGTAACCTCCCGTGAGCAGGCTCAGGGCGTTGCCCGCAAGCCAGAAAAAGAGGATGTAGAAAAGTCCTGTCATATCCGGTACGTGTGACTGGTTGCATGCGTGCGGCGGCAGTCCGGAAGCGGGGGCACCCCGTCCGGCGGGCGGGAACCCGACACCTGGAAACAGCCGCTCCGGAACCTTTCTGCGGGTTCCGGAGCGTCCGGTGCCGCATTTCGGGCGGCAAAGATAGTGTATCCACTCCTTATTTGTTCTTCCGGTGGGGACAATTTTGCGTACAGCACGACGCACAGCCGCGGCTCCGGCCCCGGAACAGCCGCCACAGCCGCCTCGCGACCGCCGCCGCAACGGCGATCCCGACTCCCCAGACAATCAGATCCTGCCACTCCATGCCTCAGAACAGCAGCGCTGCGTGATAGACGACCCACGCCACAACCCATGCGACGGCCGTATCGTAGACAACCGACGCGATCGCCCAGCGCCATCCCGCCTCGGCGCCGATGGCGACGACCGTGGCGATGCACGGAATGTAGAGCAGGATGAATGCAAGGAAGGCGAGCACCGATGCGCGCGTGAAGTCGCCGCTGGCGATCAGTCTCTGCCCGAGCGAGCGCTCCCCGTCGGAAGTCTCCTCCGACAGGTCGGCCACGCGGATCTCAGTCGGTCCGTCCGCTCCGCCGATAACCGCCTCTGCGCCATCGGTTTGTCCTGCATCACCAGATGCGATACTTCGGGCCGACGCCGTGGCCGTCTCAGGCTCGCCGTCCGTTACCGGAACCTCTTCGGCATAGAGCACGCCGAGCGTCGAGACGACGATCTCCTTGGCCGAGACGCCCGACAGCAGCGCCACGCCCGACTTCCAGTTGAGCCCCAGCGGCGTGAAGACCGGTTCGCAGACCTTGCCGATCCGCCCGAGGTAGGAGTTGGCATAGTCGGTCGTCCCGTCGCTGCGCACCTCCTCGCGGGGATAGTAGCTCAGGAACCAGACGACGAGCGATCCGATGAGGATGATGCCCCCCATCTTGCGCAGGTACTGCGCACAGCGGTCCCACATGTGCGAGAGGGTCGTCTTCCAGGTCGGCAGGCGGTAGGGCGGAAGCTCCATGACGAAGGGGGTCTCATCGACCGGGAAGAGGAAGCGCCGCATGAGCCGCGCCGTGACGATAGCCAGGAGGATGCCCAGCAGGTAGAGCGCCATCATCATCAGCCCGGAATTACCCGGGAAGAAGGTCCCGGTGAGCAGGATGTAGATCGGCAGCCGGGCGCTGCACGACATGAACGGCGTGATGAGGATGGTGATCAGGCGGCTGCTGCGGCTCTCGATCGTCCGGCAGGCCATGATGGCCGGGACGTTGCAGCCGAAGCCCATGATCATCGGAATGAATGACTTGCCGTGCAGACCGATGCGGTGCATCACACGGTCCATGATGAAGGCCGCGCGGGCCAGGTAACCCGAATCCTCCAGAAACGAGATGAACAGGTAGAGGATCATGATCTGCGGCAGGAAGACGATCACCGAACCCACGCCGCCGATCGCCCCGTCGATGAGCATGTCGCGCAGGGCGCCGTCGGGCAGCAGGGCATCGACGCCGCGGCCGATCCAACCGACCAGCGCATCGATCCACTCCTGCGGATAGGCCCCGAGGCTGAACGTGCACCAGAACATGAACCACATGAGGGCGAAGAAGATCGGGAATCCCCACAACTTGTGGGTCACGAAGGCGTCGATGAGGCTCGTGGCCGTCACCTGCTCGCGCTGCCCCGGGGTGTAGGTCTCGCGCAGCGCCCCCTGGATGAAGCCGTATTTCTGGTCGGCGAACGCCGTCTCGATGTCCTCGCCCAGCGCCTCGCCGATCCGGCGGGCCTCGACGTCGCGCAGCGCGATCCACTCGCCGTAATGCGGCGAGCCGCCCAAAGCCTCCTCGACCTGTCCGTCGCGCTCAAGGAGCTTCATGGCATAATAGCGGGGCGGAAAGGCCTTCGGCAGTTCGCCGCGGTGGTCGCTCAGCGCACCGTTCAGGCGGCGCAGCCCCTCCTCGATCACCGTGCCCATGTTGATGTGGATATGCCGCACGCGGTCGTCGCGGTTCTCGAAGACGTCGATCACCGTATCGAGCAGGGCCTCGATGCCGCGGTTGTTGCGCGCCTCGACGGGCACCATCGGCACGCCGAGCATGCGTCCGAGGCTGTCGTAATCGAGCTTCGCGCCGCTCCGCTCCAGTTCGTCGTACATGTTCAGCGCCACAACCATGCGCGGGTTGATGTCGATCAGCTCGGTCGTCAGGTAGAGGTTCCGTTCGAGGTTCGAGGCCACCACCGAGTTGATGATCACGTCGGGGGTCTTCTCGGCGATGTGGCGGCGCACGAAACGCTCTTCGGGCGTATAGGCCGTCAGGGCGTAGGTTCCCGGGAGGTCGGTCACCTCGAAGCGGTAGCCGCGGTAGGTGCGGAAACCGAGCTTGGCGCCCACCGTCACGCCGCTGTAGTTGCCCACATGCTCGTGGCCGCCCGAAATGGCATTGAAGAGCGACGTCTTGCCGCTGTTGGGGTTGCCGACCAGCGCCACGGAGATCGTCCGGCTCGTGCGGGCGACCATCTCGTCCACCGACGCGCAGGGGCGCTCCCCGGCCGCATCCCCGCCCGCTTCGCGCTCGGCATCGGCTTCGGTTCTGCGGCAGGTCTCGCCGCTGCGCCGCTGCTCCTCGGCGAGGAACTCGCTCGCCTCGGCATCGGAGACGACGACCACCATGTCGGCCTCGCTGCGCCGGAGCGAAATGTCGTAACCCATGATTTTGTATTCGATCGGGTCCTTGAGCGGAGCGTTCAGAATCACCTCGACACGCTGGCCGCGCACAAAGCCCATCTCCATGATGCGGCGGCGGAACCCGCCGTGCCCCGTCACCTTGACGATCGTTGCCGATTCGCCGGTCTTCAGTTCGGATAGACGCATTTTCGCAGTTCGATTTTGCCCGCAAAGATACGATTTCGCGACGAAATGCGCAATCCCCATTTGTAGGTAACGCCGCACGGGAGGCCATGTTTTCCGCCCGGCCGGTTACCGCTCCCACCCGCCGCCGAGCGCCTTGCACAGCACAACGTAGTTGATGTACTGCTGCGACACGAGCCCCACCAGCCGGGTCTGCGACTGGTAGAGGTTGCGCTCGGCATCGATCACGTCGAGGTAGTCCGACAGGCCGCTGCGGTAGAGCGCCCGCGCCATGACGGCGATGCGCCCGTTGGCGGCGACCAGCTCGCGGCAGCGCAGGCTCTCCTCGCGGCAGGTTTCGATGGCCACCAGCGCCTTCTCGACCTCGGAGAAGGCCGTATAGACGGTCTGCTCGTAGTTGCGCGCCGCTTCGTCGTACTCGGCCACGGCCAGCCGCTCGGCCCGCCGCAGCTTCCCGAAGGCGAACAGCGGCTCGACAAGCGAACCCGCCGCGGACCACGCCCAGGGATCGGCCCCCGTCAGCCCGCTGATCGACGCCGAAGCCACGCCGCCGCGGGCCGTCAGCGAGATCGAGGGGAAGCGCGCCGCACGGGCCACACCGGCCTGGGCGGCCGCCTGCCGCAGGGTGAAGCGGGCCTCCATGATGTCGGGGCGCCGTTCGAGCAGCTCCGAGGGAAGTCCCACGGGAATCTCCTCCGGATAGCGGTCGATGCGCAGCATCCGCCCGTCGCCGTCGCCGGGCAGTACGCCCGGCGGATTGCCCAGCAGCGCCGCAAGCGTCAGCCGCGTCTGCTCGACGGCCCGCAGGTATTGCGGGAGATCGGCCTCGGCCGTATGGACCAGACTCCGGGCCTGCTCGAGCGCCACGCCGTCCGACATGCCGTAACGGAACATCGAGTCGATGAGCGCCGCCTGTTCGCGTCTCAGCCGCAGCGTCTCACGGGCGATGGCCAGGTTGCGTTCGGCTTCGAGCAGCGTGAAATAGCCCGTGGCGACCTGGGCCGCCAGCGCCAGCCGCACGCCCCGCAGCGACCACTGTGCCGAGGCGATCCCGGCGCGTGCCGCCTGTTTCGTATGCCTCAGGGCTCCGAAGAGCGACACCTCCCACGAGAGCGTCGGCTCGACGGCATACGACTGTACGATGCCTGTCCGGGAAGTATAATCCCCCGAAGCATCGATCCCCAGGCCCACCTGCGGCAGATACTGTGCCCGTACGACTCCCAGCCGGGCCTGCGCCTGTTCGACCCGAGCGGCTGCGGCCGCCAGATCGGGACTGTTGGCCAGGGCATATCCGACCAGCGTGTCGAGCGTCCGGTCGCCGAAAAGCTCCCACCACCGCTCGCCGAGGCCGGCGGAGTCCTGCGGGAACCCCGCCGCATGGAGGTAATGGCCGGGGGTCTCCACCTCGGGCGGATAGAGACGCGGGGAGCACGAAGAGAGGACCGCCAGCACGGCGGTCGTTGTCAAGAGCAGGCGTTTCATGGCTGTACGTTCGTTTTCTGACGTTCGCGGCGGCGTTCGAAACCGCCCACGCGCCCAACAAGGTAATAGAGCGCCGGATAGAGGAAAATGCCCAGCAGCGTGGCGAAAAGCATGCCGCCGATGAGCGCCACACCCATGATGTTGCGCGCCGTGGCGTAGACGCCGCTGGCGAAGACAAGCGGCAGCACGCCGAGGATGAACGAGAAGGCGGTCATAAAGATCGGGCGCAGGCGGATGCGGGCCGCACCGACCGCGGCATCCATCAGCGACATTCCCTGCTCGCGGAAGAGCCGGTCGGCATACTCCACGACGAGGATGGCGTTCTTGGCGGCCAGCCCGATGAGCATCACCAGCGAGATCTGCAGGTAGACGTCGTTCACGTAGAGCGGGTCGAACAGGTGCATGCCTCCGGTGAAGAGCAGGGCGCCGAGCACGGCCGCCGGCACGCTCAGCATGATCGCCAGCGGCAGCCCCCACGACTCGTAGAGGGCCGCCAGCGCCAGAAAGGCGAAGGCGATCGCCAGCGCATAGACCGCGGCTCCCGACTTCGAGGCCCGGGCCTCCTGGTAGGAGAGTCCGCTCCAGGCCATCCCCACATCCGAAGGCAGCACGGCCGCCGCCGTACGTTCGATCGTGTGCATCACGTCGGTCGTCGAGGCGCGTGCCGCGGGCGTCACGGTCAGCGAAACCGAACGGTAGAGGTTGAACTGCGAGACGTAGGCCGTCCCGACCGTGTCGGTCACCTCGGCCAGCGACGCCACCGGGATGCTCTCGCCCGAAGAAGTCGTGACGTAGTAGCTGTCGAGCGAATGCCGGTCGCGGCGGTATTCGGGCGCCGCCTGCAGGTAGGTCTGGTAGAGCTTGCCGAAGCGGGTGAAGTTGTTGATGTAGGCGCCGCCCAGAAGCGCCGTCAGCTCATTGTAGAGCGTGCCGAGATCGACCCCGGCAGCCAGGGCCCGCTCGCGGTCGATGCGCAGCCGCCGCTGGGGCACCCCGGCATCGAACGGCGTGGTCACCGAGGCGATCGACGGGATGCGCTGCAGCGAATCCATCAGGCGCCCGGCCGCATCGAGCAGGTATCCGGTCCCGCGCCCTTCGAGGTCCTGCACCTCGAGCGTGATGCCCGACGTGACGCCCAGTCCCGGAATGGCCGGCGGGATGAAGGCATAGCACTGCGCCTCGGGGACGGCCGTGTAGAGCGCGCCGGTAAGTTCGCGGGCGATCCTTGCGGCCGAAAGTTTGCGGTCGGCGTAATCGACCAGCTTGACGAAGACGACGCCGCTCGAAGTCGAGGCGATGCCGGCCATCATGTCGAATCCCGCGGCAAAGGAGGTCGATTCGACCTCGGGCAGCGAGCGGATCGTCCGGTCGGCCGCCGTCATCGCCTCGCGGGTCATCTGCAGCGACGAGGCGGGCGGCGTCGAGACCATCACCATGACGTAGCCCTGGTCCTCCTCGGGAAGGAAACCCGCCGGAAGACGGCGCCACACGAGCAGGATCGCCGCCGAGACCACGGCCACGAAGAGCGCCGTGCGCACGACGTGCCGCACGAGCGCCGGCGTGAAGGCCGCATAGCGCGTCGTCAGGCGGTCGAACCAGCGGTTGAAGGCCGCGAAGAAGCCCCGCTGCGGTGCTTCCCGGCGGCGCAGCAGCAGGGCGCAGAGCGCCGGTGAAAGGGTCAGGGCGTTGAACGACGAGATGGCCACCGAGACGGCGATCGTCACCGAAAACTGCTGGAAAAGCCGTCCGGTAATGCCTCCGGTGAACGACACGGGGATGAAGACGGCCAGCAGCACGACGGTCGTGGCGATGATCGGCGAAGCGACATTGCGCATCGCCTCGGCCGTAGCCTCGTGCGGGGCCATGCCCCGGGCGATGTTCACCTGCACGGCCTCGACCACGACGATGGCGTCATCGACCACCAGGCCGATCGCCAGCACCAGTCCCAGCAGCGAGATGATGTTGATCGAGAAGCCGAGCAGCGGGAAGAGCGCGAAGGCGCCGATGAGCGAGACGGGAATAGCCACGAGCGGGATGACCGTCGCACGCCAGTCCTGGATGAAGAGGTAGATGATGGCCACGACCAGCAGCAGGGCGATGATCAGCGTGTGGAAGATGTCGCGGATGCCGGCGCCGATGCTCTGCGTGCCGTCCACCATGACCGTGGCCTCGATCCCCTCGGGGAAGCGCTCCGAGAGACGCGCAACAGTGGCCTTCACGGCATTGCCCACGGCCACGGCGTTGCTCCCGGGCTGCTGGTAGACCACCAGCAGCGCCGTAGGGTCGCCCTCGAAACGCGAGCTGACCCCGTAGGTCTGGCTGCCGAGCGACACGTCGGCCAGGTCGCGCAGGCGGATCTGCTCGCCCGTCGGGGTGGTCCGCACGACGATCGCGCCGAACTCCTCGGCCGTGGCGATCTGCGGCGGAAGGGTCACCGTATAGGTATAGGTCGTCCCCTCGGGAGCCGGTTCGGCCCCGAACTGACCGGCAGGGTAGATGCCCGCCTGCCGTTCGACGGCGGCCGTCACCTCGCTCACGGGGATGCCGTAATACTTCAGCACGTCGGGGCGCAGCCAGATGCGCATGGCATATTCACCGGCCCCCATGATCGAAATCTTGCCCACGCCGTCGATCTTCAGCAGTTCGTTCTGGAGGTTGATGTAGGCGTAGTTCGACAGATACTCGTCGTCGTAGCGCCCGTCGCTGTGCAGCGAGTAGACCATCAGGAATCCGGTCATCGTCTTGCGCGTCACGACCCCCTGCTGCGTGACCACCGCCGGAAGCTGTGCGGTGGCCGAGGCCACGTTGTTCTGCGTGAAGATGGCGTCCATGTCGGGATCGGAGCCGATATCGAAGGTCACCTGAAGGGTCATCGAACCGTCGTTGGCCGACGTGGACTGCATGTAGAGCATGTCGCTGACCCCCATGACCGACTGGGCCAGGGGCGTGGCCACGGCGTTGTTTACCGTCTCGGCATCGGCCCCGGCATAGGAGGCCGTGACCTCGACCACGGGCGGCGTGATGTCGGGATACTGCTCGACGGGGAGCTCCCCGACGGAGACCGTTCCGAGGAGCACGATGACGATCGCCAGCGAGATGGCGAAGATCGGCCGGGTGATGAAGAAGCGTTCCATGGCTTACGATTTCGGCAGAGAGACCTTGTCACCGTCGTGCAGTTTCTGAAGCCCGCTGGCGGCGACCGTCTCGCCGGCCTCGAGCCCCTCGGCGATGCACCACATCCCGCCGTAGACAGGTCCGGGGGTCACCCTGCGGTAGGAGACCGTACCGTCCTCGGCGACGACCCATACCGAGGCGAGGTTCTGCGACTGCGAAACGCACCGCTGCGGCACGACGACGTACGGAAGCACCGGGCCGACGTTGGCCTCCACACGGGCGAACTGCCCGGGTTTGAGGCGCCCGTCGGGATTGGGGAAGGCCACGACAAGGACGATGGTCCCCGCCGTACTGGAGACGTCGCGCCGCGTGTAGCTGTAGCATCCCGGCAGGGGATAGCGCGTTCCGTCGGCCAGCGTCAGGCGGATATCCGACAACAGCCCCCCGTTGTTGGCCAGCGGCGTGCGGTTGCCGGCGATCCGCAGATACTGCGACATCGGGATGGCCACATCGACCGACACCGTATCGGTGTTCGACACCGTGGTCAGCACGTTGAACTGCGTGCCCGGTCCGACATAGTCGCCCACGTGCGCCTCGGCATGCGCGGCGATGCCGTCGATCGGCGAGCGCAGCTCCGTATAGCCGACGTTGAGCGACGCATTGCGCAGCGCCTGCTCGGCCGAGCGCACCGCAGCCTCGGCCGCGCGGTACTGTGCCGTATACTGGTCGAGCTGCGACTGGCTGATGGCATTGATCCGCGCCAGCGGCACGGCCCGTTCGTAGTTGTTACGGGCTTCGACGGCCTGTGCGCGCGCCGATTCGAGTTGGGCCTCGGCCGCCAGCATCGAGGTCGAGAGCTGCTCGGGGTCGATGCGGAAGAGCAGCTGTCCGCGCCGCACGGGCATGCCGCTCGAAAAGTGGCGCGAGGCGAGGAACCCGTTCACGCGGGGTTGGATCACGGCATCGAAATTGCTCGAAAGGTAACCGATGAAGCCCATGCGGTTCGGCACGCTGTCGATTCGGGCACGGAATGTTTCGATCTGTAAGGAAGGCTTCCGGTCCGAAGTATCCGAAGCCGGCCGACAGCCTCCGAGAAGGCACACCGCAAGACCGGAAAGCATGAAAAGACGTTGCATAATTACGGTTTTTGATGCCCCGAAAACGACAAAAAACGTACCGCTACCCGTTCATTACGAATATTTTGGTATAAAAAACCTATTTTTTCACACCTCCGACGGCGGAGTTTAGATTATTTTTATATCTTTGCGATGATAACAAACCCAAAAAATACCGTTTTTAAATTATGAAAGAGTTAGTAGAAAAGATCAACGCCGAGTTCGAGGTATTCGCAGCCAACGCCGCTGCACAGGTCGAGAAAGGCAACAAGGCAGCCGGCACGCGTGCCCGCAAATCCGCGCTCGAGATTTCGAAGCTGATGAAGGAGTTCCGCAAGGTATCCGTAGAGGCTGCCAAATAAGAACCTCATCATCCGAACGACAAAGGCCGCCCTTGAATCAAGGACGGCCTTTGTCATGCGGAACAAACTACCGGAGAAAAATGAAAACAGGATCCATATGGAAACGGGTCGCCGCGGCGGGTTGTGCAGCCGTACTCTGCAGCTGCAGCCCGGCACCGGACGGCAGGACGGTCGAAACGGACGGCCATGCGACATCGGATGCCGTCGTCGAGACGATCCGCTCGCGCCGCAGCATCCGCCGCTACAGCTCCGCCCGCGTGGGGCGTGACACGCTGCAACGCATCCTCGAGTGCGGCATCTGGGCACCCAACGGACAGGGGCGCGAATCGTGGCAGATCCGCGTGGCCGACAGTCCCCGTCTGCTGGCCGAGCTCGACAGCCTCTACGGAGCCGCCTCGAACCGGAAGGAAGGCACGGTGGCAACACCCCGCCCGGCAGCCTACCGGGCTCCGGTCGTCCTCTTCGTGGCCTGCGACGAAAGCTACGACCTCTCGCAGGTCGATTGCGGCCTGTGGGGCGGCAACGTGATGCTCGCGGCCCACTCGATGGGACTCGGGACATGCTGCCTGGGCGGCATTGCCCGCTTCCTCAATTCGCCCGACGGAGCCCCCTTCCTCCGCCGCCTCGACCTGCCCGCCACGCACCGCCTGCTCTACGCCATCGCCCTGGGCTATCCGGCCGAATCGCCCGCACCGAAGGGGCGCGACACCTCGAAAATCGTCTTCCTCGAATAGCCCGGAGCGGACACCCGGAATACGACACCGCCGCTGCTCTTCCTTACGGGAATCACAGCGGCGGTATTTTCATGCACGCCCTTCCTGCTCCCGGCAGTCCGGGCCGAAGGTGCAGCTACCGGCTCCGGCCTGCGCGGCATCGGCGCAAAGCGCCCCTGCGAACGATCCGTCAGAGCGAGATGCCGTACCGGCGGAAGACCTCCATGTCTTCGGGAAGCAGCCCCGTCTTGCGGTAGGGGACCGCCTCGTTGTGGTCGTTCAGGTAGCGGCGCGGGGCCGTGCGGTCATACTCCGAGCTGACCAACGACGCCTCCTTCGACAGGCAACGCCCCTCGATCGAGGCCATGTCGGCCATCGTGTGAAACAGGGCGTGGGTCGTGGCCGGTGCCGCCTCGTTGGCCTCGGCCGCCGCGACCTTCTCGGGGAACCGCTCGCGGTAACGCTCCGAGAACCAGGCCAGCGACGCGACGTAGAGCTGGTAGGCGGTCGTCGTGGGCGAAGCGTGCAGAAAGCGCTCCCTCCGGTCGTCGATCAGATCCTCGCCGTGGTCGGCGCAGTAGAGCAGCGCCGACGAAGTGTCATCGAGCGAACGGAGGTAATCGATCGTCCGGGCCAGGAAGTGGTCCGTATAGCGGATCGAGTTGTCGTAGGCATTGACCAGCATCTGCCGGTGCTGGGCGGCGATCGCCACATCATCGTCGGGTTTGAAATGGGCGAACTCCCGGGGATAGCGCTGGTGGTAGCTGAAGTGCGAGCCGTAGCAGTGGAGGATCAGCAGGATCTTCTGCGACCGGCTCCGCTCGAGCACCTTGCGCACCTCGTCGAGCAGCTGCATGTCGTAGCGCGGCGAACGGATGTAGACCAGATGCTGCGCATCGTGCGCGAGGTTGTCGATCATGGCCCCCTGCCGCGACTGGTTGGAGATGAACCAGGTCTCGAACCCGGCCTCGTTGAACAGGGCCGGAAGGCCCTTGCGGCGGTAGAGTTCCTCATGCTCGTCGGTATTGACCGACGAGAGGATCAGCGGCACGCTCTTGTGCGTGGTGTTGCTCTGCGTGAGCACATCACGGAAAACCACCAGATCATCGACCTGCGAGAGTTCGGGATTGGTCTCCCGGTCATACCCGTAGAGCTGCCAGTTCATCGCCCGCGCCGCCTCGCCGATGATGTAGAGGTAGACTTCGCGCCCCGGAGCCTCGGCCGTGCGGCGGGCCTCGAAACGGAAATCGCGCGACGTCCGTTCGAAATGGTGCGTCTTGCGGAACTCCGAGCCGCTCAACCCGAGGTTATAGAAGACGTTCACTGGGAAGATCTCGTCGCGGAGCACATGCTTCTCCTCGCTGACGCTGTATGCCGGCCAGAGGGCCAGCAGGCCGACCGAGAAGATCGCCGCACCGGTCAGTCCGACATTCATGCGCGTCGTGCGCGTGATGTAGCGCTTGTGGGCGATCTCACGAGCCGCAAACCACAGCAGCGGGAGGTAGAGCACGCACACCAGAATCACCGAAGGGTAGATGTTGCCGAGCAGCTCGCCCGCCTCGCCCGGATTGGTCGTCAGGACGTTGGTGAACATGTCGGTGGCGATGATCGAGTTGCCGAACAGGTAGAGCAGCACGATCTGGAAGGCACAGAAGAAGATGAACGGGAAGGCGAGCCAGATCATCACGCCCGAGCGGCGCAGCGCCACACTCCACATCATGTAGAAGCCCAGCGGCATGAGGATCAGCGCCTCGACAGTCCACACCGAATAGGGCTCCGTGTTGGCCAACACGCAGTTGGGGATGATCAGCGCCGCAAAGAAATAGACCGTCAGCAGCGTCGTGAAACGGCTGCGGGTCTTGACCGTGCGGCGTCGGAGTTTCTTGTCGGGATCAGCATTCATAATCCGTCGTTTGGTTAAAACGCCTCATTGACGCTCAGCAGGAAACTGCTCGTATCCTTGCCGAAGCCGTAGTCGAGGCGCACATTGACTCGTTTCTTGAGTTCCCAGCGCAGGCCGAGGCCGTAGTTGGGCAGCGTATGCGACCAGTCAAAGCGGTCGAGCGAAGAGAAGACGTTGCCCGCACCGCCCCAGACCGTGCAGCCGATCCGCCGCCAGACGCGCTGCCGCAGTTCGACCTGCATGGTGATCATGCTGTTGTCGGCATAGCGGCCCTGATAGTACCCGCGCATCCGCTGGTTGTCGCCCAGACGGGCGAGCATCGGCCACGGCGTGCCCTCGCTGTTGAATACGGCATAGAGGTCGGCCGCGAGGATGCAGTCCTTCCACACCCGCTGATAGGCATTGGCCTTGAACATAGTCCGCCACAGCGTCTTGCCGCAATTGCCCAGTCCCTTGGGGAAGATCCGCTCCTGGAAACTGAGGTAGATGCCCCGGAACGGATTGGGGATGAAGTCGCGCGAGTCGTACTCGACAATCACTCCCAGTCCGGTGGCCGTATAGTGTGTTTTTTCACCCTGGAGGTAGGTGAGGTCCGAAAATCCCTTCCCGGCGGTATGCTCGAAACTCAGTACCGTCCCGACATAGGTCTTCGGCAGAATGCGGTAGAGGTAGTTGGCCTCCACCAGATAGTGCTTCTCGGTATAGGAGACCGGCTTGTTGTAGCGTCCGGCATTGTATCCCACACCCCACATGTCACGGGGCGTCGAGGAGAACATCACCGTATAGTTCAGCCGCCGGCGGTCCTGCGAGAAGATCGTATTGCCCGTGACACCCACGGCGTAGACACCCGAGATGGAGACGTTGGCGAAGAGCGAGACGTCGGAGGGCGCCGTGACCGAATCGGTGCGGTCCAGCCGGTAGAGACCCGCGGCAAGCAGGCCGATGCCAAGGCTGGTCGTCTTCGAGTAGCTGGGGCCTCCGGCAAAGGTGAAGTCGATCTTCTTCTCGAACGTCCGATCGACGTTCGATCCCTCGAAATACTTCACCAGCCGGCGGAAGAAGGGATCCCGGCGCTGCCGGGCATCGCCCGCCGCGGCGGTGCTGTCCACCGGCAGGGGCGTATAGACGTAGTGCAGCGTGTCGTCGCCCGAGATGAACGAGCGCTCCTGCGCCTGGCCGGGGAGTGCAAGGCTCACCCACGCAAGGCATAGAACGGCAAGTCTGCGCACCATCCGTTACCGATACTGGTCAAGGACCTTGTAGAACGCCTGCTTGTCGGCTTCGGACAACTCGCCCTTGCGCAGGAAGACCAGCTCGCCCTCCTTGTTTACGAACATCAGCACGAACTTGTTGTTGCAGTCGCCCAGCCCCCATGCCGTGCTCAGCGTCCGCTCCTGGTCGGCCAGCACCGTGGCGCCGTTCTTCTCGGTACGCTTGCGGGCCATGTTGCGGGCCATGCCGTTGGGGATCATGGGAGCATCCTTGAGGTTCATCACGCCGAAACCATATATGTTCTCGCTGTCGGCGCGGTGGTTCTGCTCGAGTTCGATGGTGAAATCCTCGTTCTGCTTGTGCCGGTCGGGATCGACATAGAAAATCATCAGATTCTTTTCTCCGAAATAGGGGAGCTTGGCGGCGTTTCCCTCGAGATCGAGGAGTTTGACATTCTCCACCTTGCGGGGCAGCCCCTCCTGTGCCCGGGCCGCCGAAAACGTCAGTGCGCAGGCGGCGAGCAAAATGATCGTTTGCAGTTTCATGGTTTTTACCTTTTCTTGTTTCTACAAAATCGGGGCAAAGATACGATAAAACTCCGAATATCCGGACCGTACCGTATGCTTTTATTGTTCCGAACGTTCGCATTCTTGCACCGGAAGGCTGGAGGCAACGGCCCCGGGGCGGGCTGCAGGCCTTTTCATGTGGCGGCGCGAGCCTCCCGATTCCACGATTTTTCGTATCTTTGCCGCCATGGAAAACAAGACAAGGATTCTGTTCGTATGCCTCGGCAACATCTGCCGCTCCCCGGCAGCCGAGGGCATCCTGCGCAGCATGGCGCAGCGAAGGGGAGTCTCCGACCGGTTCACGGTCGATTCGGCCGGCACCTACGGCGGACATGCGGGCGACCTTCCCGACCCGCGGATGCGCCGTGCGGCCGCAGCCCGCGGCTACGACCTGACCCACCGCGCGCGGCAGGTCCGCGAGGAGGACTTCGAACGCTTCGACGCCCTGGTGGTCATGGACGACATGAACTACGAAGCGCTGCACCGGCTGGCCCCGTCGCGGGCCGCAGCGCAGCGGATCTACCGCATGACGGAATTCTGCCGCCGCCATCCCGACCGCAGCTACGTCCCCGACCCCTACTACGAGGGGCACGAGGGTTTCGAGCTGGTGCTCGACCTGCTCGAGGACGGCTGCGAGGGGATTCTCGAGCACTTCGCCGCAGAGCGGGGCTGAGGTCCCGGAACGGGGCCCGCGAAGAGGCTGTCCGGATACGGAAAGGGCGTCCTCCGCATGGGAGAGGACGCCCTTTTTCAGTCGCGGCAACAGCCGAGGACCGACACCGGAAGGATCAGAAGTCGAGGCCGAAGCTGATGCTGTAGGTGTTGTGCAGCGGCGTATCGCGGTCGGCGATCAGGTAGGCGAAATCGAGCCGCAGGTGGAGGAACCGCGCCCCCATGCCGACGGACCAGTGGCTCGGGTAGTAGGCGCGCCGTTCGCCGAAATGGTAACCGCCCCGCACCTGCAGCAGCTGCATGAGGTTGTACTCGGCACCGACCGCCATCTGAAATCCCCGCACGCTGCCCGGCGAGAAGTAGTAGCCGAGGTCGGTCCCCACCGTGATCTCATGGGCGTCCGACAGGAACGTGTCGAGTGCGGCGCCGATGGTGAGATCCATCGGCAGCGAACGCCCGCCGTCCTCCAGGTAGCCGCCCAGATTGCCCAGTTTCGCACCGGCCCGGAGGGTCGAGTAGCTGCCCAGATCGAGCGGCAGCATGTAGGCGGCGCTCACATCGGCCGCCAGTGCATCGGCCGAGCCGTCGGGGCGCGAAAGGTGCACGTAGCGCCCCACAAGGCCCAGGGCCCAGCGCTCGCCGATCCGCCGCGAATAGCCCAGATCGACCGCCATGTCGCTGTTGCCCCGCTCGCGGAGATACTGCCGCCAGCCCGCCTGCACGAGGTTGCACACGTCGAAGCGCCAATACCCCGACACGGCATAACTGTCGAAATCGCCCTGCCCGTAGTAGGACGAGGAGATCTGCGACGGCATCATCGAGAAGACGGCCGTCGCCGAATTGCCGTAGATGGCGTGCGAACCCGAAAGGGTCGTCATGGCGACTCCACCCATGGCCATCGACTTGGCATCGGGATTCGGGAGCACGGCCTCCTGTGCGCGGCCGCAGAGGGCGGTCAGGACCGCCAGCAACGTAAGCATTCGTTTCATGAGGGCAAATATACGATTTTTTTGCCATCCGCAAACCGCCCGTTGTCCTGCCGGTCGGCTCCGGAGGCGGAGCCGGCACCCGATCCGACACAAAGAGGAGCCGCCCGGACCATCCGGACAGCTCCTCTTTCTCTTTCGGGCGGCACCCAAACCGCTTCGGGCAACACCCCGTCTGCGGCCTGGCGCCTGCGGCACGCCGGGCTTCCCCGGCCGTCGCCGCGCCGCTTAGCAGTTCATGGCGCCGCAGCAGTGGATCACCTGTCCGCTGACATACGACGAGAGGTCCGATGCGAGGAACAGCGCCACCTTGGCCACATCCTCGGGCGTACCGCCGCGACGCAGCGGAATCTGCTTGCACCACGCCTCGCGCACCTCGTCCGAGAGCTGGTTGGTCATGTCGGTGATGATGAATCCCGGGGCAATGCAGTTGGCGCGGATGCCGCGGGGACCCATCTCCTTGGCGATCGACTTCGCCAGACCGATCATACCGGCCTTCGAAGCCGAGTAGTTGCACTGTCCGGCGTTGCCGCTGACGCCCACGACCGACGACATGTTGATGATCGAGCCGCTCTTCTGGCGTGCCATGACGGGTACGACGGCGTGGATGAAGTTGAACGCCGACTTGAGGTTCACCGTCAGCACGGCGTCCCACTGGGCCTCGGACATGCGCATCATCAGGCCGTCCTTCGTGATTCCGGCGTTGTTCACCAGGATGTCGATGCGGCCGAACTCCTTGACGATCTCCTCGACGACCTTGTGGGTCTGTTCGAAATCGGCGGCATTCGAGGCGTAGCCCTTGGCCTTGACGCCGAGTGCGGCGATCTCGGCCTCGGTGGCCTTTCCGTTCTCATCGATGGCCAGATCGGTGAAGGCGACGTTGGCACCCTCCTTGGCGAACTGCAGCGCGATGGCCTTGCCGATACCGCGGGCGGCACCCGTTACGACGGCAACTTTTCCTTCGAGTAATTTCATAGTCGTGAATGTATTAGATGTTACGATAAGTTCCTCATCCGGATAAAAAATCCGAACAAAGGTACGAAAAATTTCCGAACCGCTCTCCGACTCTCCCTTTTTTTGCATCCGCCGCCGCAGTTGCCGCCCCCCAATCCGGTTCCGGCAGGGCAGGCCGATATTTTTTATTTCCGCTTCGGGTGCGGTTTTTCGGTAAATATTCCTATCTTTACACTCTGTAAGCGAAAATTCACAAAATACCTGCAATATGAAAAGAGACACCCGGATTTTCGATCTGATCGCCGCCGAGCGCAGCCGTCAGACGCATGGCATCGAACTCATCGCATCGGAGAACTTCGTCAGCGACCAGGTCATGGAGGCCATGGGCTCGGTCCTCACGAACAAGTATGCCGAGGGCTATCCCGCCGCCCGCTACTACGGCGGCTGCGAGGTGGTGGACCAGGTCGAGTCGCTGGCCATCGAGCGCGTCTGCCAGCTCTACGGCGCGGAGTATGCCAACGTACAGCCCCACTCGGGCGCCCAGGCCAACATGGCGGTCTTCTTCGCCTGCCTGCAGCCGGGCGACACCTTCATGGGTCTCGACCTGGCACACGGCGGCCACCTCTCGCACGGTTCGCCGGTAAACATGTCGGGCAAATACTTCAAGGCCGTGGGCTACAAGCTCGACGAGGCCACCGGCACGATCGACTATGACGCCATGGAGCGCCTGGCCGAGGAGTGCCACCCGAAGCTGATCGTCGGCGGCGCTTCGGCCTACTCGCGCGAGTGGGACTACAAACGCATGCGCGCGATCGCCGACAAGGTGGGGGCGCTGCTGCTGGTCGATATGGCCCACACGGCCGGCCTGATCGCCGCGGGCCTGCTGGAGAACCCCGTCAAGTACGCCCACATCGTCACCTCGACCACGCACAAGACCCTGCGCGGCCCGCGCGGCGGCATCATCCTCATGGGCAAGGACTTCGAGAACCCGTGGGGCCTCACCACGCCCAAGGGCGCCGTCAAGATGATGTCGCAGATCCTCAATTCGGCCGTCTTCCCGGGCATCCAGGGCGGCCCCCTCGAGCACGTCATCGCCGCCAAGGCCGTGGCCTTCGGCGAGGCGCTCGAACCCAGCTACCGGGAGTATCAGACGCAGGTGCAGAAGAACGCCCGCACCATGGCCGAGGCCTTCACCCGCCGCGGCTACAAGATCGTCTCGGGCGGTACGGACAACCACCTGATGCTGGTCGATCTGCGCACGAAGTTCCCCGAGCTGACGGGCAAGCAGGCCGAGAAGAGCCTGGTCCGCGCCGACATCACCACCAACAAGAACATGGTGCCGTTCGACAGCCGCTCGCCGTTCCAGACGTCGGGCCTGCGCTTCGGAACGCCGGCCATCACCACCCGCGGCCTGAAGGAGGACAAGATGGACTACATCGTCGGCCTGATCGACCGCGTGCTGTGCGATCCCGAGAACGAGGAGAACATCGCAGCCGTACGCCGCGACGTAAACGCCCTGATGGCCGACTACCCGCTCTTCGCGTGGTAAGGGACTGAAAACCGAACGACATGGAGGAGATTCTCGGATTCCTGCGCCGGCTGCACGACCACAACGACCGCGAATGGTTCGACGCCCACCGCGACGAATGGACCCGCGCGAAGCGTCGTTTCGCCGCCTTCACCGAACGGCTGATCGCCGGCATTGCGGCCTTCGACCCTTCGGTCCGGGGGCTGCGCCCGCAGGACTGCACCTACCGGATCGCCCGCGACACACGCTTCTCGGCAGACAAGACCCCCTACAAGACCCACGTGGGGGCCTTTGTCGCGCCGCGCGGCAAACAGTCGGGATTCGCCGGCTACTACCTCCACCTCGAACCCTCATGCGACGGCATGCTGGGCGGCAGCCTGCTCGCCTCGGGGATCTACGGTCCCGAACCGATGGTCCTGCGGTCGATCCGCGAGGAGATCCTCGACCACGGCGACGAACTGCTCAAGGCGGTCGAAGCCGCTCCCGGATTCCGGTTCCACACGGAGAACCGGCTCAAGCGGGTGCCGACCGGATTCCCCTCCGGCAGCGAGTATGCCGAACTGTTGAAACTCAAGGATTTCTACATCGAGAAGCCGCTCGGATGCGTCCCGTCCGACGCCGATGCGCTGCTCGAATACGCCGTCGGTGAGTTCCGGCGCACGCAGCCCTTCGTTGCGCAGCTCAACCGCGCGGTCGCCTACGCCTACGAGGAGATGCGCTAAATCCGCCGCGGGGCGCCCCCGGGTACGGGAGAGGAAGAGAAGATCCGCTCCTCCGGCAGAGCTCCGGACAGACACACAGAGACCCGGCTCCGCACACAAAAAATCCGCAAACCCACACGGGTTGCGGATTTTTCATGCTCCGCAGCTACTCGAACATCTTCTCCCGCAGCGGAGATTCGGGGCCGCCGCAGTCCGAGGTCTTCCTCTCCCTTCAGGTCTCCGGCATCGCTCCGACACGTCAGGGGTGTTATCGCACATACTCCCGGATGGCGGCCACGATCGCCGCATTCCCGGCCACGATCGAGACCCCGCGATCCTGCCGCAGCGCCTGCACGACACCTCCGGCCTCCTGCACGATCAACTCGCCGGCACAGACGTCCCACTCGTGCAGCGCGAGCTCCCAGTAGCCGTCCATCGTCCCGGCAGCCACGCTGCACAGGTCGTAGGCCGCAGCCCCGAAGCGGCGCAGCCCCCGCACATGGGGGAGGATCCGCACGACGTTGTCGGTATTGTTGTCCGGGTCGCGGTCCTTGTCATAGGGAAATCCCGTAGCAACCACCGCCTCACCCAGACGCTGCTTGCCGCCGACCCGGATCTGCTGCGGCACGCCGCCGCGGCAGGAGCGGAACGCCCCGCCGCCGCGCACGGCCGTGAAGAGCTCGTCGAGCCAGGGGGCATAGACCACCCCGACGACCGGCTCGCCCCGAAAGCGAAGCCCGATCGAAACGGCAAAGACCGGCAGTCCCTGGCTGTAGTTGGTCGTCCCGTCGAGCGGATCGACCACCCAGAGCCAGTCGCCCGCGACATCGCCCCGCCGGCCGCCCTCCTCGCCCAGCAGGGCATGCGAAGGGTAGCGCTCGGCCACCATGCGCACAATGCAGGCCTCACTCTCGCGGTCGGCACGCGTCACGACATCGAACTCGTTGGACTTGGTCCCGATCTCGAGGTCGCTGCGGCGGAACCACTCGAGGTGGATCGCCCCGACCCGGCGGGCCATCTGCACGGCGAACTCCAGCAGTTCGCGTTTCTGCTCCTCTGCAACCATCGTCCGGTCGTCCCTATTTGCTTTCGGCGAAATACTTGTAGAAATAGGGGATCGTCTCCAACCCGCGGCGGAACTGTTCGAGTCCGTAGCTCTCGTTGGGCGAGTGGATCGCATCCTCGGCCAGTCCGAAGCCGATGAGCAGCGACTTGATGCCGAGAATCGACTCGAAACCGCTGATGATCGGAATCGAACCGCCCGAATAGAAGGGCAGGGGTTTCTTGCCGAAAGTCTCCGCCACGGCCTTCTCCGCCGCCTTGTAGGCCGGCATGTCGGTCGGTGCGACGTAGGGCATGCCGCCGTGCAGCGACTTGACCGTGACCTTCACGCTCTTGGGAGCGATCGATTTGAAATATTTTTCGAACAGCCTGCTGATCTTGCGGTAATCCTGATTCGGCACCAGCCGCATCGAAATCTTGGCCGACGCCTTCGACGGAATCACCGTCTTGGTGCCCTCCTCGATATAACCGCCCCAGATGCCGTTCACGTCGAGCGACGGACGCACGCCCGTACGTTCGAGCGTCGTGTAGCCCGCTTCGCCCTCCACGTCGCCGATCGAGAGCGACTTCTTGTAGGCCGCGAGGCTGAACGGCGCTTTGTTGAAGGCCTTGCGCTCGGCCGGAGTGAGTTCGCGCACGTCGTCGTAGAAGCCGGGAATCGTCACGCGCCCCTCAGCATCGACCAACTGCGCCACAAGGCGCGTCAGCACGTTGGCAGGGTTGGCGACCGCACCGCCGAACAGCCCCGAATGCAGGTCCTTGTCGGGTCCCGTCACCTCGACCTCCATGTAAGCCAAGCCCCGCAAGCCGCAGGTGATGGAGGGGGTCTGCATCGAGATCATCGAAGTGTCCGATACCAATATAATATCGGCCTTGAGCATCTTCTTGTTCTGCTCGCAGAATTTGTAGAGACTCGGCGAGCCGATCTCTTCCTCGCCCTCCAGCATGAATTTCACGTTGCAGGGCAGGCACTCCCCGGCGCACATCGCCTCGAACGCCTTGGCGTGCATCCAGAGCTGGCCCTTGTCGTCGTCGGCGCCGCGGCCCCAGATCCGGCCGTCCCGGATGACAGGCTCGAACGGCTCGGTCCGCCATTCGCTGCGCGGATCGACGGGCATCACGTCGTAATGACCGTACACCAATACTGTTTTGGCCTTGGGATCGACCGTCTTCTCGGCGTAAACCACCGGATTGCCCTCGGTGGGAAATACCTCGGCATGGTCGGCGCCCGCTTTCACGAGCGCCGCGGCCAGCCATTCGGCGCACCGCGTCATGTCGGGCCGGTGCTCGCTCTGCGCGCTGATCGAAGGGATGCGCAGGAGATCGAACAACTCGCTGATAAAGCGATCTTTATTTGCGTCTATATATTTCTTTACTTTATCCATTTTTCCGGGGTGTTATTCGGTCTTCTTCAATACGTAGTTTTCGGCCAGCGGACCCGTCACGGGCTGCTTGTCGGCGTCGAGCCGGCACAGGCGGTTCTCCTCGACCTTGTAGTACTCGACGCCCTCGCCGTTTTCGGGAGTCAGGGTCAGCAGGTTGCCCCTCACGGAGTAGCCGCCCTTCGTATCGAATTCCGCGTCACGGTCGATGTATTTCATGTGCAGGTCGAAAGTGCCGTCCTTTTTCAGTGTCAGACGGGTCTCGATGCCCGGACAATCCGCTGCCGGAAGCGTTCCGGCATAGGTGCCCTGATAGTCGAGCGAGGTCTCGGCCGTATGCATGTCGGGCGCTTCGGCGACGGTTTCGGCACCGCCGGAAGCAGCTTTTTTCTGTGTATTTCCGCCGCAGGCCGCAAGCAGGGCGGCCGCCGCGAGGATCAAAATTCCACTTTTCATAATCTATAAATTAAATGTTGCATATCGCTTTTATCTCGCCGATGAAACGCTGCGCCAGCGCATCGGCTTCCGCCATGGATTTCGCCTCGGTGTAGACGCGGATGATCGGCTCGGTATTGGACTTGCGCAGGTGTACCCAGTTCTCCGCGAAGTCGATTTTAACGCCGTCTATATCGTTCACGTTTTCACCGGTATAGCGCTCCTTTATCTCACGCAGTACTTTATCCACGTCGATCGCCGGCGTCAGCTCGATCTTGTTCTTCGAGGCGAAGTACGAGGGATAGGTGGCGCGCAGCTGCGTCATGGTCATCCCCTTGTGGGCGAGCCACGTCAAAAAGAGTGCCGTCCCGACCAGCGCGTCGCGGCCGTAGTGCAGCTCCGGATAGATCACTCCGCCGTTGCCTTCGCCGCCGATCACGGCGCCGGTCTCCTTCATCTTGGCCACCACATTCACCTCGCCGACGGCCGACGCGGAGTATTTGCCGCCGTGCCGCTCCGTGACGTCGCGCAGCGCCCGCGACGAAGAGAGGTTCGAAACGGTGTCACCGCCCGGATTCTTCGACAGAATATAGTCGGCCACGGCAACCAGCGTGTACTCCTCGACGAACATCGAGCCGTCCTCGCTGACCAGCGCCAGCCGGTCCACATCGGGATCGACGACGATGCCCAGATCGGCTTTCTCGCGGCGGATCGTCTCCGCGATTCCGGTCAGGTTTTCGGGCAGCGGTTCGGGGTTGTGGGCGAATTCGCCCGTCGGGTCGCAGTTCAGCTCCACGACTTCGCACCCCAGCCGCCGCAGAAGCTCCGGCATCACGATGCCGCCCACGGAATTCACGGCGTCCACGACCACCTTGAAGCGGCGTTTGCGGACCGCCTCGGCGTCCACGAGCGGAAGCGCCAGTACCTGCTCGATATGCGTCCGGTTGAACGGTTCGCGCGAAAGCACATGCCCGATGCCGTCCACGCCGGGGTACTCGAAGCCCTCCTCCTCAGCCATCGCCAGCACGCGCTTGCCCTCGGCGTCGGTGAGGAATTCGCCGTCGGAGTTGAGCAGCTTCAGGGCGTTCCACTGACGCGGGTTGTGCGACGCGGTGATGATGATGCCGCCGTCGGCCCGCTTGGTGATGACGGCCATCTCGGTGCCCGGCGTGGTGCAAAGCCCGACGTTGATCACGTCGGCGCCGCAGGCCAGCAGGGTGCCCTCGACCAGATCGGAGACCATTTCGCCCGAAATACGGGCGTCGCGGCCTACGACTATGGTAAGTTTTTTGCCGGGATTCCGCTCGGCGATCAGACGTGCGTATGCGGTGGTGAATTTCACGACGTCGGGGGGCGTCAGGTTCTCGGCCTGCGCCCCGCCCACCGTGCCGCGGATACCGGAAATGGATTTGATGAGTGTCATATTTTAAAGAGGTTTATCTATACATATATTTATGAAAAATTGTCTTCGAAGTTTTGATATTCGAGGTAAATATATTACTTTTATGCCAATTATGAAAATTAAAAAACGACTATCATGAGAACGATTCCTGCTTCCGAATTGATTATCAACGACGACGGTTCGATTTTCCACCTGCACCTGCTGCCGGAGCAGCTCGCCGACACGGTGATCCTCGTCGGAGACCCCGGCCGCGTGGCCTTGGTTGCGGAATTTTTCGACGCCAGAGAGTGCGAAGTCTCCAACCGCGAATTCAAGACCGTAACGGGCACCTACAAGGGAAAACGCATGACGGTCCTTTCGACGGGCATCGGCATCGGCAACATCGACATCTCGGTCACGGAGCTGGACGCGCTGGCCAACGTCGATTTCGCCACCCGGCAGGAGAAGGCGCAGAAACGGCAGCTGACGCTGGTGCGTCTGGGCACTTCGGGCGCCATCCAGCCCGACATCAAGGTAGGGGAGTTCGTCTTCTCGCGCACGTCGGTAGGCTTCGACGGCCTGCTGAACTACTACAAGGGCCGCAACGACGTCTGCGACCTCGCCATCGAAAAGGCTTTCATGGAGCACGTCGGCTGGAACGAACTGCTTCCCAAACCCTACTTCATCGACGCCGACAAGACGCTGTTCGAGCATTTCCGCGACGTGACGCGCGAGGGCATCACCATCGCCGCTCCGGGCTTCTATGCGCCGCAGGGCCGCTGGGTGCGCCTCGAACCGCAGGACGCGCGGCTCAACGAGAAGATCGAATCGTTCGACTACCACGGACGCCGCATCACCAACTTCGAAATGGAGGGTTCGGCGCTGGCCGGTCTGGCGGCCCTGATGGGCCACCGCGCCGCCACGATCTGCACCATCATCGCCCAGCGCATCGCCCAGAACGTCGATACGGACTACAAACCCTTCGTGCGCAAGATGATCTCCACGGCGCTCGACAAACTCGCAGTTTTAGAATAACAGAAACCATAACAGAAAATAAAGAAAGGAAACAAACGTATGAAATTTTCAGTATCAAGCTCGGCCCTGCTCTCGCTTCTGGCTACCACCGGCAAGGTTATCAGCAATAAGAACACGCTTCCCATCTTGGATTACTTCCTGATGGAGCTGAGCGGCAACGAACTGAAGGTCACGACATCGGACCTCGAAACGACGCTCATCGGCTCCATTACGGTAGACAGCGTGGAGAGCGAGGGAACCATCGCCGCACCCGCCAAACTGATGCTCGACTCCCTGAAGGAGTTCTCCGAACTGCCGCTGACCATCGACGTAAACGATAAGAACTGGGAAATCACGATCAACTGGAAGAGCGGTTCGCTCTCGATTCCCGGTGCGAGCGCGGTGAGCTATCCCGCCGTACCGCAGCTGAGCGCCGAGAAGAAGGAGCTGAGCATGGACGTGGATACGCTGGTCAACGGCATCAACAAGACGATCTTCGCCACGGCCGACGACGAACTGCGTCCCGTGATGAACGGCATCTACATCAATCTGGCGCCCGGCGCGCTGACGTTCGTGGGCACCGACGCGCACAAGCTCGTGAAGTACGAGTCCGAGACCGCGAACGAGGTCACGGCTTCGTTCATCCTGCCCAAGAAACCGGCCAACCTGCTCAAATCGGTGCTGCTGAAGGAGGACGACGCCATCGAGATGAGCTTCGACTCGAAAAACGCGCTCTTCAAGCTCAAGAGCCACACGCTCGTCTGCCGCCTGATCGAGGGCAACTACCCGAACTACAACGCCGTGATTCCGTCCAACAACCCCAACAAGGTGCTGGTGGACCGCATCGAGCTGGTCAACGGCATCAAGCGCGTGGCCGTCTGCTCGAACCCCACGACCAACCTGATCCGCATGGACATCGCCGACA
>OIXH01000694.1_pt1 | contig 40748 bp, 38 predicted proteins | sample 1587741 | NCBI WGS metagenome assembly OIXH01 (sample SAMEA3888916, study PRJEB22519) | human gut metagenome | biome: human gut; feature: human-associated habitat; material: faeces | place: Denmark | collected 2011 | reverse complement strand
ACCTGCATTGTGCGTAAAAGGAACTATCATGGCGGAGAGCTGGAGGGGTTTAACTACCAGATGCAGGTGGTGGGGGTCACCAACTACCGTAATAAGGTCATTGAGTTCACCTTGCTTGACGCCCCGCCGGCCATTGCCCAGCAGTTAAAGATCCAGCCGGGGGAGAAAGTCTACTACGTCAGGCGGCTGCGGCTGATTGATGAGGTCCCGATCCTGGTGGAGAACAGCTACATTCCCTACGCCGCTTTTCCGTGGCTCAGCGTGGGTAACCTTGAGCAGTCTAAGTTCAACTATTTCAAAAAAGAGTGCCATATCACCATTATTGAGAGCCACCGCAGCTATACCCCGGTGCTGGCGACCCGCGAGCAGGCGGAGCTGCTGCAGGTGGCGCCTAACAGCCTCCTGCTACGGGTGCAGTCTGTCAGCTACGCCCAGAACCGGGCGATCGTTGATTTCTCAGAGATCTACCAGAACACCAGTAAATACAATGTGAAGCACATTACCCGCCGCTAGGACGATTCCGCCAGCAGCCCCCGGAGGACAAGCTCCAGTCCCAGCGCCAGCAGGAACAACAGAAAGCCCTGACGAAAGCGCTGCGGACTGAGACGCGAGCGGATCCGCTGTCCCAACCACATACCGAGCAGCGCGGGCGCCAGCGCCAGCGCCGACAGCAGCAGCGATTCTGCGCGCCAGCCAGCGTGCAGAGAGAGGCCGGCCGCCATCGCCACAGTGGAAAGGGTGAACGACAATCCCAGAGCCTGGACCAGTTCGTCGCGACGGAAGCCCAGCGCCTGCAGCCAGGGCACCGCCGGAATAACGAATACCCCGGTCGCCCCGGTGATCAGTCCGGTCAGTACGCCCATCAGCGGCGACAGGCGCTTTTCCACGCGGGCGGAAACCTGCACCGCCGGACCACGGAGCGCGTATCCGGCATAAGCTATCAGCACGGCGCCCAGCGCCAGCGCCGACCACCGCGGATTAAGGTGGATGAGCAGTGACGAGCCCGCCAGCGTGCCGATAATCATCCCGGTCATCATTAACCAGAGGCGACGCGCAATCTGCGCCAGCGCCGGGCCTGCCAGCAGCTGCCAGAGATTGGTCAACAGCGAGGGGAGCACCAGCAGGGCCGCCGCGGCCGGTGGCGGCATCAGCAGGCCAAGCAGGCCCATCGCCACGGTGGGCAGCCCCATACCGGTCACCCCTTTGACCAGGCCGGCGGCGATAAAGATCAGCAGTAAAAAGAGAGTGTGGAGATCAAACATCATGGCTCACTTATCGGCTCAGAGAAGGGCATTGAAACAGCTGGTCGCGGGAGGGACAATGCGGTATGTTGCCCACAGGCTACGGTAAAACCGAAGGGAAGGAGGGCGTTATGCGACTGGATCTCGCCGATCTGCGGCTGTTTATCGCCATCGTGGATAGCGGCAGCATTACCGGCGGGGCGGCGGCGGCCCATCTGGCGCTGGCCTCCGCCAGCGAAAGGCTGCGCAAAATGGAGGCGGAGGTCGGTGTGCCGCTGCTGCACCGTCATGCCCGGGGAGTGACAACGACCGAGGCCGGGGAGGGGCTGGCGCGCCATGCTCGTCCGTTGTTAGAGCAGCAGCGGCGTCTGCGCCAGGCGATGCACGCCTTCGCCCGCGGTCAGCAGGGAACGCTGCGCCTGTTCGCTAATACCTCGGCGATGTCGGCTTTTCTGCCGGGCAAGCTCGCCGCGTGGATGGCAGCGCATCCCGGGATACAGATCGACACCGAAGAGCGCACCAGCGCGGATATTGTCAGCAGCATTCTGGCGGGCGTAGCGCAGGCCGGGGTGGTGTCCGATGCGGTCGACCCCGGGCCGTTGCGCCTGGAGCCCGTCGCGGAGGATCCTCTGGTGCTGATCGTGCCGCCGGCCCATGCCTTGCGTGAAACCGCCGAAGTGGCTTTCGCGACGATTATCCATGAGCCGCTGGTCGCGCTCTATCAGACCAGCGCGCTGCAGCAGCATATCGAAGAGCAGGCCGCCGGGCTCGGCCAGGCGCTGAACGTCCGCATCAGGATGAGCCATTTTGAAGGGCTTTGCGAGATGGTGGCTCACGGCGCCGGCGGGGCGATCCTGCCGCGCGTTATTGCCGAACGCTACCAGCCGCGCTACCGGTTCACCATTATCACATTGCAGGATCGCTGGGCGATGCGTCGGCTGTGCCTGTGCTATCAGGATGACGACCGCCTGTCGCCAGCGATGGGCCGCTTGCTGGAGTGGCTCCGCCAGCCCTGAGCCGCTATAAACATGGCTAACACATAGTGACAGTGTCACTTTTTATGGCGGTTATTGCTACTGACTTCCGTGCCAGAGATGCGATAGTAGACGTCCGCCATTTATTAACACGCGAATCAGGACAGACAAGATGAGTACATTACCAAAGGTCGCGGTGCTGGGACTCGGCGCCATGGGACACGCTTTTGCCAGCAATCTGCTGAAGAAGGGCTTTACCGTCGCGGGCTGGAACCGTTCGCCAGCGCGCGGCGAGGATTTACAGGCGCAGGGATTATCCCTGCACGCCACGCCGCAGCAGGCGGTGGCCGATGCCGAGGTGATCATCAGTATGCTCGCCGACGGTCAGGCTACCCTGGAGGTACTGGCGCAAATAGCGCCTGCCTGTCAGCCGCGGGCGATCTATTGCCAGATGGGCACCATTGGCCTGGCGGAGACCCAGGAGGCTATCGCCTTGCTGCGGGCGCTTCAGCCGGCAATGACCTTCGTTGATGCCCCGGTTTCAGGGACCAAAGCCCCGGCGGAGAAGGCGCAGATCCTGGTGCTCGCCAGCGGGGAACGTGAACAATGTGGCGCGGCGGAGCAGGTATTTGCCGCTATCTCCCGTGGGACGCAGTGGTTTGGCGAGGCGGGCAACAGCCAGAAAATGAAGCTGGTCCTCAATGCCTGGCTGATTTCGATGATGCAGGGCATCGCGGAAAGCGCTCAGCTGGCGAAGACGCTGGGCTTTACCCCCGACCAGCTGTGGAGCGCACTGGAAGGCGGCCCGCTGGCCGCACCGTATGTCCAAGTCAAACTGGACGCCATCGCCAATGAGCAATTCGTGCCGCAGATGCAGCTGGCACATGCGCTGAAAGATGCCCGGCTGGCGCTTTCCCTGGCCGAGCCGCACACCATGCCGGGGCTGGATAACATCGCCGAACTGTGGCAGCAGGCGGCGGACGCAGGATATGCCGGGCAGGATTTGTCCTCGATATATCAGTGGCTGTCGACGTCGGCGAAAGCGTAGTACCGCATCCTCAGGAAAAAGTGGCCGTGGTGGCCACTTATCCAGAGAAGAGTTATTTCCCGGAGAGAGCCGGGCGAGTGTCGATCCCTTCGTCAATGCGCTTGATCATATAGGGAAAAAACGGATTGGAAGACTGGCGCATCAGCGAGTCCAGGCCCACTACCAGCACAGAACGCTCGCCGCGAGCTGCAAAAGTGCCGAGGCTGATCCCGTATTGATTCAGCGGATGGGGATAGCGTCCGTACAGCGAATCGCTCAAGGGGAAGGGAAGCGCGACATGAGAAAGCGAATACACGTCCGGTAAATAATGCAGTCCCTGTAGCTTCTCCACCGTAGTGTCTGTTTTCCCGGCAGGTGTTGTTCGGATCTCCATCTCTGTACTGGCGGAATTGGCGTTAGTGATGATCGTGGTTTGATAAGCTCGCGGCGCTGCGGGCAGCAACCGCGCCAGCGCGGTGTAAGACGTCCGGCGTAATAATGAATTAAACCTGACCGCATGATTTAAATCGAACAGGACAATTTCACTGCCATTATCCGGCAAGCGGTTATACAGCGCCGTCACGATCGCCCGCGTACTGACCGTTGAATCCATGACGGACTGAAAGGTCAATACCGGCGGTAAGCTGTTAAGTTTCTGATTCCTCGCGTCAGCCACTATCTGCTTTTGCAGCGCTTTGGTCAGCAGGAAGGACTGCCGGGCGGCGTTCGTCGGGAAGGAGTTATATTTAAACGGATTAAATTCGGGCATGATGTTTAACCATGCGGCTTTCGAGAAGGCGGGGAGAAACGCGGGCCAGCCCGCGAGGCCGGAAAAACGCGCGAAGCTAGTAATGCCGATCATCGGAGAAATCAGGATCACCCGCTGGGGTTTTGCCAGTTCGGCATTATCCAGCGCGTCCAGCGAATACTTCATTGCCAGCGCGCCGCCGTTGGAAAATCCGACGATATGCAGGGGCGCATCTTTACCCGTCAGTCGTTTCGCTTCTCTCACCGCCAGGCGCGTGGCGGCCAGCCAGTCCTGCCAGTCCACGTCGGTCAGCCCGGCGGGAACCGTCCCATGGCCCGGTAATCTGATACCGATGGCGACATAACCCTGTTGGCGGTAATTTTCGGCGATATGCCGCAGGCTGTAGGGGGTATCTGTCAGACCATGCAGCAACACCACAGCACCTTGCGGTTTACCATCCGGCATCATGATGTATGACCGATTCCAGTTGGTGGGAAACGAGTCCGGATAGATGGGGCTGTGGCTGTAGTAACGATTCAGTTCGGTTTGCTGCTCAGCGTCCAGCTTATCGGTAACCTGGCGTTTTACCTCACTGAAGAGCGCATTCTCTTTTTTGATGTAATCGTTCCAGTCAGCATTGTCGATTTCATCCGCGTCCATCTCATGCGGAACCCAGGTATGCCAGAGCTGCAGATCGGGCCCGCGCTGAATGTCATAAAGGCGTAGTCCCAGAGCGCCAACGATCAACAGCAGCAGGGACAACACGATACGTTTTAACCAGGTTAGCCATTTCAATGCGTAGCTTCCTTTCTTAATGACATGTTTTCTGAGTATAAATAAACATGGTCAGGGAGATTTACTTTTTATTAGGTTTCCTGTTACCCAGGCGTTGCAGCAGCAGGTGAGCAAGTTCTTTGACTTGCAGCGAATAACCTGGCAACCCCCTGAGACGAGGATACGACGGCACGCCACTCATTTTTCACAAGTCTCGCCTGAGGACGTCATTCTCAGGTGTAACAACAGGCTTAACGATGCAGGTAAAACGGTCAGTGTAACCAGCGTGGCAATCAGTAGCCCCCCAATAATCGCATAGGCCATCGGTCCCCAGAATACCTGATGGGAGATGGGGATCATCCCCAGAATGGCGGCACAGGCAGTCAGGCAGATGGGGCGCGCACGATGCTCTGCGGCCGCAATAATGGCGGCATCGCTTGCCATCCCCTGAGCAAGATTGCTGTCAACCTCGCTAATTAGTATGACGGCGTTACGAATGATCATGCCAGCGAGCGCAATCACGCCAAGCAGAGCGACAAATCCCATCGGTGTTCCGCCAGGTAACATAGCCAGTACGATACCCGGTAAACCAAACGGGGCCATCAGTATAGCCAACGCCATACGGGAATAGTTGCGCAACTGGAGCATCAACAGCAAGAGCATGATGACCATTGTCACCGGCAGAACCGCATAGACCGAACTATTACCTTTTTCCGATTCAGCAACCGCGCCTCCTTCTTCAATGCTGTAGCCTTCAGGCAGTTCCGCGCGCAACCTGTCTACCGCTGGTCGCAACGCTGCGGATACTGCTTCGGCGCGAAGTCCCGGTGCGAGGTCAGTTTGCACGGTGATGAAAGGCAAACGCTGTCGACGCCAGATCACCGGATCATCCACGCCCCAGACTGGTGTGGCAAAGGCGCTGAGGGGGATTTGTTTACCGTCATTCCCCTGAATAGTCAGCGAAGAGAAGGTGGCGAGGTTAAGACGCTCATTGTCCCTGGCCCGGAGCACTACATCGACAAGGCGGTCATTTTCGCGAACCGACGTGACTATACTGCCGGACCAGACGGTATTGAGCATCCGGGCCAGACTTTCTGACGACACACCCGCACCCCGGGCGGCGGTCTGATTGACCTTGAGGGTCATGACTCTCTCCGGCTCGCCTGCCGTCTGATTAACCTCGCGGGAAGAGGGAGACCGACCAATGACATCACTCAGGCGATTCGCGATCGACCTGACCTTCAGATAGTCAGGCCCACTCACCCGGTATTTGACTGGCCACCCGACCGGGGGCCCAAGTTCCAGGGGCGATACGCGCGTGATGATGTCGCTAAAGCGCGTAGCCAGTATCCTGTTTAACTGTCGATGAAGACGATCCCGCGCTTTAAGATCTTTAGCCACCACCACCATCTGGGCGATATTTTCATTTGCCAGAAGCACATCCATAGGCAGGTAAAAACGGATCGCTCCCGACCCAACGTATGTCGAAAAGCGCTCAACGTTGCGGTTGCCTGCCAGGGCCTTCTCCAGCTTTTCAACCCTATTTTGCGCTTCCGACTGCGAGGCATTTGCCGGTAGCGTCAGGCTTACCAGCAATTCTGGCCTGTCGGAGGCGGGGAAAAACTCCCCCTGCATAAAGGTTGTTCCGTATACGGACAGACCAAGCACAATGAGGGCAATACACACGGTGGCGAAGCGGTGACGCAACGCCTTGCGCAGTAGCCACTGGTATCCGCGGGCCATCCATCCAGGACCTTTCGCCTTCTGTCTGATGTTGTCAGATAACAGCCACGTGCCGGTTAACGGTGAAAACAGGATCGCGACAACCCATGAGCACAGCAGGGCGATGAGCACCACGGCAAACAGGGAAAAGCAATATTCACCGGCGCTGGACGCAGCAAATCCCACGGGAATAAACCCGGCAATCATCACAAGGGTGCCCGTCAGCATCGGAAATGCGGTCGTTTTAAAAGCCCGGGTAGCCGCCTGCCGGCGGGAATCCCCGGCTTCCAGACCAGAGACCATGGTTTCCACGGTGATCATGGCGTCATCGACCAGCAGGCCCAGCGCGATAATCAATGCGCCGAGAGAAATACGCTGCAGACCTATTCCTGCCAGCATCATTCCCGTAAAGGTCATGGCCAGAACCAGGGGGATGGCCGCAGCCACGACCAGTCCAGCTCGTAAACCCAGTGAGACAAACGAAACGGCCAGGACGATCGCCACGGCTTCGATAAGCACCCGGATAAACCCGCTTACGGCGTCGCTGACCACCGCTGATTGATCGGCAACCTTGACCATCTCAATACCGTGCGGCAGCGTGACGCTGATGGCATGCATTTTTGCATTCAGCGCGGCGCCGAAACGCAGCATATTACCCGTCGGCGCCATCGAGATAGCCAGCCCGATGGCGGGTTTGCCGTTGACCCGATAAACCGGTTGGGGAGGCTCGCCGTTTTCCCGGCTAACGGTGGCAATATCCGTCAGAGGAAGGTAACGATCGTTAATATGCAGCGTGACGGCACGTAAGCTCGCTTCAGATGTCAGCTCCCCGCTGACCTTTATCGCCATATTTTCCTGTCCGGTGCGGATTATACCTGCCGGGACAACCGCATTTTGTGCTCTGAGGGCATCCGCTACCTGCTGGATGTTCAGCCCCATACCTGCCAGACGCGCTGGAGAAAAAGAGAGGACTATCTGTTCCTGCTGCTCACCCAGCAGAGTGGTTTTTCCGATATCCGGTAACGACATGAGTTCCCGGCGAATGGTCTCAACTTGGTCCCGGACCTCCCGTAGGGTATAGCCCTCAGGTATAAAGCCATAAATCGTACCGAACGTGTCATCAAACTCGTCGTCGACGGCGGGGCCCTGAACGCCTTCTGGCAACGACGGGGCAATGTCCTGCATTTTCTTACGTACCTGATACCAGATATCCGGCACCTTTTCCGGCGGGGTATCGTCACGAAGATTGACATAAATAACGGATCTCCCGGCACGGGTTTCACTTTCGAGATAATCAAGCCAGGGGGTTTCCTGCAGCTTTTTTTCCAGCGTATCGGTCAGCAGTCGGGTGGTATCCGTTACGGATGCCCCGGGCCATTGCGCGGAAACGACAGCCGTTTTAATCGTAAACGCCGGATCTTCATTACGTGGCAGCTTCTCATAACAGAACGCGCCCATAGCAATGATCAGCAGCATGAAGAAACTGACCATCTGTTGATTATTTAGCGCCCAGGCGGAGAGGTTAACTTTCTCATTCAATACTGGTTTCATGATTCGCACTCCCCGGCAATCACCGGCTCGCCGGAGCGTAATTTACTCACGCCGGCGGTAATTACCCGGTCGCCTGGTTCAAGGCCGCCGGAGATAATGACCGAGGTGGCGGTATAGTATGCTGGCACCACCACGCGAAGCTGTGCCTGCGACTGCGGATTAATTACATAAACTGCCGGTTTGTCGCCGACACGGCTCAGCGCTGAAGCGGGAAGGGCGTATCCATGCGGGCCGGTTGCGGGTAACGTGACGGTGACGCTGGCGCCCAACGCCATTGCCAGCGGCGGGTTTTGCAGAGTAGCCCTGACGCGCCATGTGCGGGTCTGAGGATCGGCCTGCGGGCTGATATCTCTTAGCGCGGCGGACGCTTGCACCGACGGGTCGTTGAGGAGGGACACTCGCAAGCCAGCCTGTTCCTGTGGCGGGATCGCATCGGGTTTAGCGATATCAAACACCACATCGCGGGCTTCACCGGTCGCCAGCGTCAACACCGACTGCCCCCCACTGACAACCTGACCCGCAGAGGCGCTTACTTCGATGATCATGCCGCTTTGCGGCGCAATCAGACGCGTCCAGCCAAGATTTTCCCGGGCATTACGTAACGTGGACTCACTGTTTTTTAAACGCGCGCGGGCGACAAGCCAGTCCGCGCGGGCGTTATCGAGCTGCGTGCGGGCAATCGCGCCAGTTGGCATGATCTTTTGCATTCGGCTGACGTTAAGTGCAGCAACCTGAGCAGAGGCTTTGGCTCCTTCATAGTCAGCCTGTGCGCCATCGAGCTGATTCTGACTGGTTGTATTTTCAAGCGTGGCCAGTAGTTGCCCTGCATTCACCCGGTCGCCAATATCGACGCTACGCGTCACTATCCGGCCGCCAGTGCGAAAGCTAAGAATCATTTCATCGTGCGCATGGATCTCTCCGGTTCTTTCAAGGGCGGGAAGGGTTTGCGCTGAGCCAACGACAACGTAGCGTACCGTTCGAACAGGAACAGTCTTATTACCATGGTTGTCCCCGCATCCGGGCAGCAGAAAAATCACCACCGAAAGAATGGTCAGGGGAAGAAAGTGCAGCCAGGAAAGGGTGCGCGCCACGTCGTACAAATGGTGCAGACTGTGGCGGAGGGAGAGTAAAAATTCATCTGACATAACGCCGCTCCATAAAGGTTATGGCGTTATTAAATGCGCGCTTAGTCGAGAAAGATTCGACGTTTTGTCAAGGTATTATCAAGAGCGGCTATTTTCCATCTTAGACGACGTTGAGGGTAACAAAATTGTGACTGCGAGTCCGCCGGTTTCAGGTAACGACGCGCTGATACTGCCTCCATGAGCCTGACAGATCGCGCTAGCGATGGATAAACCGAGACCGCTGCCTCCGGAGTGGCGGGCACGCGACTGCTCCTCCCGGCTAAAACGGTTGAACATTTCCGGCAGGAACTGGGAGGATACCCCCGGGCCGTCATCGCGAAATTCGAGGTAATATTGCCCATTGGCGTAGTGCAGCGTGACATCAAGATGGCCGCCATCACGCCCGTAACGGAGGGCATTTTCCATAAGGATAGTAAAAACCTGGCCCATACGGAACGTATCGCCTTTGAAGGGACACGCCTGAGAATGATGAAGTCTGATGGTAAAACGATGTGCATCAGCCTGGGGCATGATCCATGTCGCCCGTTCCTTAAGCAGCTCATCCAGATAAAAGGGTTCGTTTTCCAGAACCAGATTCCCGGCATCAGACAGCGAGAGCAGATGAAGTTCATCGGTCAGGCGATTCAGGTGCTGAAGCTGTTTCATTACCATGGCCAGTTGCTCCGGGCTGGCATCAAACACGCCATCCAGCATGCCCTGTAAACGTCCAATAGCGGCAGTCAGGGGGGAGCGAAGCTCATGCGCCATGGCCACATGAGAGGTACGTAACTCTTTTTCATAGCGGGCCAGTTTTACCGTCATGGTATTAAAGTCACTCGCAAAGCTGACCATTTCAGCCGGCGCATTCCTGATGAGCTCTGCCTGGCGGCCAAATTGTCCTTCGGCGACGTCCTTTGCCGCATCACGCAGCCGGCTGAACTGCAGCGCCAGTGGCCTGGCATATCTCAATCCCATCACCACTATAAAAGGGATCATGACCAGGACCAGTAACGCCACGGTGACCCAGTCCGCCGAGGCGATGGATGGGGTTGAATAACTCAACCCCCACCAGGTATCGACGATTTGATGGAAGCGCGCCGGGTTGGCCTGCGGGTTCTGGCTGAGCGCAAGAAACTCTTGCCGGACCGATACCGGCATTCTGCCCAGGTTCCAGTAATTCTGCACCGCATAACGTAGCCACATACAGGTCGCAATGACAATTACGCTTCCGATGGCCAGCGCTAATATACGTGCGCAAATCCAGCGCCACAGGGAGGAGTAGCGATTTTTTGTCATGGTTGTCTGAACCGGTAGCCTACGCCGCGAACGTTAACCAGCACGCCGGAAATACCCGCCGCCTCGAGTTTTTTACGCAGGTTATAAATATGGGTATCCACCACGCGCTCCAGGGCTTCACTTTCCGGCAAACAGTGCTCCAGTAAATGCTGGCGGGAAAAAGGTCGTGAAGGAGAGCGCATAAGCGTAGTCAGTAGCGAAAATTCGGTTGGGGTGAGGTCTAACGTCCGCGGTGTGTTGTTCCCGTCGACAATACTCGCCACGATGGCCGTGACATCCACTTCAAGTGATTGCCAGCGAAGGATCTCTTCCTTTGTTTCTTTTTTATTGCTACGGCGCAGTACCGCCTGTACCCGAGCAACAACTTCTCCCGGATGGTAAGGTTTAACAATATAATCATCGGCGCCATAGCGCAAGGCGCCAATACGATCGGGAGTATCGCCCATGGCGGTGACCATGATCACCGGAACATCATTTTTGCGACGCAGGCCAGCCAGGACTTCGGTGCCGTTAAGCCCCGGAAGCATCACATCCAGCAGGATCAGATCGGGTTTCCACCGGTGCGCCATATCCAGCCCGGACAGCCCATCTCCGGTAATGACGACATCGTAATTTTCACGGCGTAAATAGGCTTCGAGCACGCCAGCCGCATCGGCGTCATCTTCAATAATCAGCACTCTTCTGGACAACATCCATTCACCTTGACCGTTTCTTAACACTATCCCGACGATTCATTGATTTTGCCAAAGCATACTGCGCCAACATTTTGTGGCAGCTCCTGCTTCAGGAGAAGCCGGCATCTGTTTGGAGAACAGTATGATAGCGATAAAAAAAGCCCTGTATATGACCGTACCGCTTTTGACGGTCATCACATCCTGCGTACAGGCAAATGATAACGCCTCTTCCGGCTCTTTCACTATCGGGCTGGGAGGGCGCTACGCTCCGCGATATTCAGGTTCAGACAAGCAGGTATGGCAGGTGGTTCCTGTATTGCAGGGTCGTAACGGCGCTTTCTTTATTGATTCGCAGAAAGGGGTAGGGTATGACCTGCAAAACACCAGCGGCTGGTACTTCGAACATACGCTGGGGTACGATCTGGGAAGGAAGGATAAAAACGCCAGCTGGCGGGCAGGGGCAAATAATTTGAAAGGGATGGGAGATATTGATGTTTCCCTGAATACAGCTCTTGCCGTCGGCTGGCAGGCTTTTTCCTGGCTCAGTGTTGAAGGTAAAGCGACGCTGCCTTTAACGGACAGCCAGGGGGTAAGCTACCAGGCATCCTTCACGTTGATTCCCGTACAAACTGGCCAGGACACGTTCGCCTTTCAAACGGCGGCCCTGTTTGGCGACAAGCGTTACCTGAATACCTGGTATGGCGTGAATTTGCAGCAGAGCCAGCGCTCAGCTTATAGCCGCTATTCAGCACCGGGGGGATTTTATGGCATAGACAACAGTCTGGTCTGGAGCCACCAGTTTGATGCCCACTGGGGCACGGTTTTGAGTGCTGACTATACCTGGCTTGGGGAGCATGCTAATGAAAGCCCGATCGTGTTACGACGTAACGAGGCGGCACTGACAGCAGCTGTCACATGGACATTTTAGGTCGGAAAGTATGGCGTGCGTTTTGCCGGGAAAGGTCAAAATTGAGTGAGTCGGCATTGTCTGGCAGATAGGCAACCAGAAGCGAGACCTGATGTTAACCGCGCCGGGAAGCCGGGTGCGGTCAGCGTGTCGCCGTCGGGCGTTCGCCTAATGAACCCAACGACGATCGAGAGCGCCATATGCGTGCCGGAGGAGTTTATGAAAAACGCCATCGCTGGTCCGCGGGAAGTTGTTGGACACGTGGTGCACGGTCGGCATCAGAGTACCGTGAGTGAAAACAGCGCGAGTCATATACAAACGAGTAAGCAGCCGGTGGAGGACAAGATGGAGCCTATGAATTTCATGGGGTAGAGTTGTAACTATGGTTGGGTTACGCGTCCCGATATTCTATTTAACATAATATACATTATGCGCACTTTGATTGTGGTGGCTAAGTTGTAAGGTTTGCCCCTGGATAAGTTACTCATAGATTCAGCATCGAAAGATTCTGATGACGGCTCATGCGGCGGATTTTTTCACTTTGGACGAAGTTAACTGACTCAACGTTTTTCAGGACATTATTGATCGGCATCTGACCACACCTATGGCCGCGCGGTGGCTGAGCATATCTGACCCCGCCAGTGCCGACGCCTTCTGTCGCGTTACCGTGAAACTGATCCGCTTGGCTTGGCTAATCGCCGCCGTGGAAAACCGAGCAATAACCAGCTGCCTGACGGCCTTGCGCAGTACGCGATCAACATACTCCGCGAGCGCTACACCAAAGATGGCTATCGGTCCGCTAAAAGAACCCGTGTTCAGGAGGCGCCGCGTCCGGCGCCCCCTGTGATTCATCTCGCGGCTACTCCTCGTACGCCGCGTGATGGAAATCAATTTCCCACTGCAGCACCTCGCCATAAAGCGCCGACAGCGCCTGCTTTTCTTTTTCACTCAGCGCCATGGCGCAACGGTCGAGTTCGTGCTTTAGCCAGAGCGCCTGCTGATAAAATTCGTCCTCCGCGTGCATTTCCACCCAGTGCCGTAAATCAGCATCACGCTGTCGATGTTCGCTCACCCGTCGGCACCAGCAAGAGTACATCCACTCCGCACCGAACATCAGGGTCACGATCTGCTCATAGCTGCCCTCGCGGGCGGTCAGCAGCATACCGTCGCGAAAGCGCCGTACCCCGGGCAAATCATCCGGGTACTCAGCGGGATCGATCTGCCGCGCTGACAACACCTGTTCAAACCACGCGATCTGTATATCAACCAGGGCATTCAGCACGCCAATCAGCCAGCGCTGCTGTTGAATACCCGGCGCTTTGCTGACCCCGAGGGCAAAAATCGCGATCGCCGTCGCGACAAAGTTGCCCTCAAACACCAGATAGCGGTTGAAGACGGCTGTCGGCAGACGATCCTGTTCGATATCAGTCACAAACGGATGCTGCTGCATCGCCTGCCACGCCGGTTGATGTTCGCGCAGCAGGCGTTCGCTAAACGCTTCCATTAAGCTTCCTCCAGCGCAGCCTGAGCGACCGACATAAAATGCTTCACCCGGGCCAGCTCAACATCGTTCCACCAGACGCCATCGACCTTCATTGTACTGGCCACAATGACCCCCTGGGTCCGCCCGAGGATCTGCCTTACGTTAGCCGGTGTCACCCCGGAGCCCACCAGGAGCGGTAGCGCCGTCGCCGCGCGGATCTCATCGATTTCCGCCATCGTGGCGCTATCGCCCGTGCGCTGGCCGGTGGCGATCACCGCGTCGGCCTCGAAGAAATCGACATCGCGCGTCAGTTCCTGAATCGAACGATCGGCGACAATGGCATGGCTACCGTGCTTAACGTGGCTATCGGCAAAAACGCGAATATGTTCAGCGCGCAGCATACTGCGGTAGCGCAGCGCCTTAGCGGCCGCCCCTTCTATAAATCCTTCGTTGGCGATATAGGCGTTGGCCCACTGGTTGACGCGGACGAAATCGGCGCCTCCCGCCAGGGCGATCGCCATTGCCGGGATCGCCGCGTTAGCCAGAACGTTAATGCCCAGCGGCACAGCAAAACGTTCACGAACTTTCTCGGTAATGACCGCCATCAGCGCTGAGGTTTCATGGCCGATATCCTCAGGTTTAGAGAAAGGAATATCGCCATGGTTTTCAATAATCAGACCATGAACACCGCCTGAAATATAATTTTCAGCATCACGAAGCGCACGTTCAACAATATCCGAGACTGATTTTCCTCGATATTTTGGCGAGCCAGGAAATGGGTCGCAATGAATAACACCAATAACAGCCTTGCTTCGTGAAAAAATAGCTTGTATTGCATTCGTTTTTTCTGCTGAGATAGCAACCATCTTATCCATCCTGTTAAGGGAACACTATGCGTGTTTACGTTACTGGTAATATTACCGTAGATGAAACCTGGTCCATTCCGGATATACCGAAAAAAGGAGCCTCCATTCACGGCGTTAAAGTGTCGCAGGATATCGGCGGTAAAGGCGCGAACCAGGCGATTATATTATCCCGCTGCGGAATAGAGACGCGTTTAATTGCCGCCACGGGAAATGACAGCAACGGCGCGTGGATCCGCCAGCAGATAAAAAATGAACCACTGACCTTACTTCCTGACGACCATTTCAATCAACATAGCGACACCTCGATTATTTTAAATAGCGCTGATGGCGACAATGCCATCATTACCACGACGGCGGCTGCCGACGCCTTCAGCCTTGAGGATATTATTCCGCATATGGCGGATGCCGCCGCCGGCGATATTCTGCTGCAGCAGGGCAATTTCTCCCTCGATAAAACGCGGGCGCTGTTCCGGTACGCCAAAACTCTCGGCATGACCACGGTGTTCAACCCCTCGCCCGTCAATCCTGACTTTTGCCATCTGTGGCCGCTCATCGACATCGCGGTAGTCAATGAATCCGAGGCCGAGCTGCTCCAGCCATACGGGGTGAATACCTTAGTGATTACCCAGGGCGCCGCTGGCGCCTGGCTGGTTCAGGCCGGCCAGCGCCAGTTTTGTCCCGCCGAGCCCGTTGAGGCGATTGATACGACCGGCGCAGGCGATACGTTCCTCGCCGTCATGCTGGCCTCCGCCCTGCTGCGCGGCGTCGCGCCGGATGACCTGGCGCTGGCGCACGCCAGCCGCGCTGCCGCCATAACCGTTAGCCGCCGGGGAACGCTCAGTGCGTTTCCCGGCAGCCATGAGCTCGCCGCCCTGTTAACCCAGGACGGCGCGCGTTGACCTACTTAAACAGCGGACGGTAAGCATCGACGTTCGCTTTGGTCACCACCGTCGCCGGAACCAGAATGGTTTTCGGCACGGTTTTTCCCGAGGTGATGCTGTTCAGCGCATTCAGGGCTTCGGCGCCCATCTTTTCCGGATCCTGCTGCAGGACGGCGGTCACGTAGCCGCCGTCAATACCGGAAATCGCCTTCGCCGTCAGATCCCAGCCAAACACTTTAATATCCTTCTGCCGCCCCTGGTTTTCTACGGCGGCGATAGCGCCGAGCAGCGCGGGTTCGCCGGTGGCATAGATTGCTGTCAGATCGGGGTTGCCGGTGATCAGGTTTTCCGCCGCGGTCATCGCTTTATCCTGCACGTTCTGCCCGTCGACCACGTTAGCAATGGTAATGTTCGGATTGCTTTTCAGCGTCTCTTCGAACCCTTTTTGCCGCTGGTTCTGGATGGCCGAATTCAGCGCGCCGACAATCCCCACCCTCGCCTTGCCACCCATCTCTTTCTGCACGTAGTCCACAAAATATTTACCAATAATTCTGCCGCCTTCAATATTGTCCACGCCGACCTGTGCCGCCTGTGGTCCGGCCGGTAATACGGCATCAATCGCAATCACCGGAATGTTAGCGGCGGCGGCTTCTTTTACCGCTGGCATAATTCCGTTAACGTCGATAGCGGCGACCAGAATGCCTTTAACGCCTTGCTGAATATAGTTTTCTATCGCGTCGTTTTGCGCCACGGGATTATCGTTAGAGTTGAAAATAACTAAATCCTTGCCGCTGGCCTTAGCCGCATCCTGCGCGCCTTTATTCATCAGATTAAAGAACAGCGCCTGCTGATTGATTTGCACCAGCGCATAAGTCGGACCGGCAGCGCTGGCGGCAGAAATAAAACTCATCGATGCCAACATCGTCGTGGCGACAGCAAGTAAACGCAATTTTCCGGTGTGAAATAACATCATCAGTATCCTCGTCGGGAATAGTTGATAGCCAGCAGAGTTCCGCGCCGCATGCGAACGCAGAAGGATTATTTTTTGGCGGGCAAATATCGTCTATATGGCCAGAACAATCATCGACCGTTCGGCGGATACCTGCTTAATGTCATCCCGGCAACCGGTCCGTGTCGGTGCGCGACTGGAATGACTTAAACGGGGTTGGGAATGAATTCCCGGATGATGCGGTAAACTGCCTATACAATTCTCCGCAGATTAAAATTTGTCAAGCATTTATTTTTGGTGATTGTTCGCAGAGAAATTGCTGTATCCACCGCGCTTAACTATGTTACAGATAGCCGATTCTGGCAGACATGGCGCAGGAAATGAGTATAAAACGCGTATTGTTATCTGATGTGGCAAAGCTGGCGGGGCTGTCGAAAGCGACCCTGTCGCGCTATATGAACAACAGTATTGTGCTGCCGCAGGACACCATCGACCGCATCGAAAACGCCATTCGCGAACTGGACTATCGCGGCAATAGCCTGGCACGCCGTCTGAGCAAAGGCGGCAGCGAGACGCTTGGCCTGGTGCTCCCCGACATTACCAACCCCTTCTTTGCCGAGCTGGCCGACGCTGCCGAAGAGGCCGCTTCGGCCAGCGGCTACAGCCTGGTGCTGTGTATCACCCGCAACAACCCGGAAAAAGAGTGCCAGTTCATTCGCTGGCTGGATACCTGCCAGGTAGACGGCCTGCTGTTCACCACCAACCGCCCTGATAACGGCCTGCTGCGCAAGGAGATCCAGCGTCACGAACGCATTGTCCTGCTGGATGAAGATATTCCCGGGAGTCAGGTTCCAAAAGTATTTGCTGATAACGTCCAGGGCGGGCGGATCGCCACCGAAAAACTGATTGCCGCCGGACATCGTCATATCGCTTTCGTCGGCGGCCCGGACAAACTGATGAGCGTCCGCGAGCGCTATCAAGGCTTTTGCACCGCGATGGAGCAAGCCGGCCTGAGCTGGCCGCCCGAATGGGTGATGTACGGCGACTACCAGCGCGAGTTTGGCCAGCAGGCGCTGCGGCACCTCTTCAGCCAGCCGGTTCGCCCTACCGCCGTCTTCGCGGCCAGCGACTATCTGGTGCTCGGTCTGCTTGACGGTCTGCGCGCCAGCGGGCTCCAGGCTCCTGAAGCGTTATCGCTTGTCGGCTTTGATGACGCCAATTACGCCGATTTTACCCAGCCGCGGATCTCCACTATCCGCCAGCCCGCCCGCGAACTGGGCCGCACCGCGGTGAACATCATGATGCGCCTGCTAAACGACGATCCAGATATCCCGGCGGAAACCCGCCTGCCGGTTGAATGGATTGGCCGCGACTCGATCAAGATCTGTTAAGCCCGTCCCAAAATGGCGCAAAAGCGCCCGCTTTTGGCGCAAAAAACGATCAATTAACAATTTATTCACTATAATCAGTAAACCGGTTTACCGGATTGTATTCAATTAAGTGTATTGAATACATAAGGTTAAGTTACAGGGCTGCTGTGTGGTTCCTGCCCTGGCACGGATGCTGCAATGTTCTTACTGGCGAACAAATATCTTACATAGCGTTTGTCCTGACTGCACTGGCGAGTGCTCTGGTCCGCAGGTAAACCGGTTTACTAGATTGTAAACCGTGTCGGATAGAGTCTCTCCCGCAGGATGGCGAACATTTTCCCGGCAATAGCGATGGGAGTTATCAGATGCAGCAGCCACAAACTACCCCGCCAAGGGTGGAGATGATCAATATCACCAAGACCTACGGGTCGATACGTTCATTGCGCGGAGTCAACCTCGAGCTGGCCCCGGGTGAAGTGCTGGGCCTGGTGGGTGATAACGGCGCGGGGAAATCCACCCTCACCAAAGTGCTCTCTGGCGCAGTGATCCCCTCCAGCGGCACGATTCGTATCGCCGGTGAACAGCAGCAGTTTACGATCCCGGCCGATTCGCGCCGCTGCCATATCGAGATGGTCTACCAGGATCTGTCGCTCTGCGACACGGTCGACGTTGCGGGCAATCTGTTTATGGGCCGTGAGCCGATGAAGTCGGTCCTTGGTATCCCCTTTCTCGACGAGGCCAAAATGCACGCCGATGCGAGAGAGATGCTTAAAGGGCTGGGGATATCTATTCCGGATACCCGGCTGCTGGTGCGAAATCTCTCCGGCGGCCAGCGCCAGGCTATAGCCATCGCCCGCGCGGCGGCCTTTGACCCGAAAGTGCTGATTATGGATGAGCCCACCGCCGCGCTGGCCGTCGCGGAGGTCGAAGCGGTTCTGGAACTCATTCGCCGCGTTTCCGCTCGCGGGGTGAGCGTGATCCTGATTACCCACCGCCTGCAGGACCTGTTCCTGGTCTGCGACCGGATCATGGTGATGTATGAAGGCACTAATGTCGCCGACAGACGGGTGTCCGACACCAGCCTGAACGATATCGTTAACCTGATTGTGGGCGAAAAATTCACCGCCCGCTCTGCGGCTGCACATTGAGGTAACAGGATGAGTATCATGAACTTAAGCAGCTCCCGCATGATCCAGCATTCGCTGCCGCGCCGCCTGCTGCATAACCACTCGGGCGTGGTCAGTATCGCCCTCTTTTTCGTCTTCTGCTGCGTGGTGTTTTCGCTGATCACCAGCAACTTTCTCACCGGCACCAACTGGCTGAACATTATCCGTCAGAGCGCCCCGCTGCTGATCGTCGCGACGGCAATGACCCTGGTGATTACCACCGGCGGCATAGACCTGTCGGTGGGCTCTACCCTGGCGCTGGTCGGCGCTCTCTCCGCTATCGCCCTGAATAGCTGGGGGCTGCCGTGGCCGGTGGTCCTGCTCGGCGGCCTGCTGCTCGGCGGCGTCGTTGGCGCCATCAACGGCTTCTTTATTGCCTATGAAGGCATTCCGGCGTTTATCGTCACGCTGGCCACTCTGGCCGTGGTTCGCGGCATCGCGCTGCTGGTCACTCAGGGGTATTCGATTCCGGTTCCGGCTGACAGCCTGTTTACCTTTATCGGACGCGCGTGGGTCGTCGGGATCCCCATGCCCGCGCTGCTCGGCATTCTGATTTTGCTGATCGGGCATATCGTTCTTAATCACATGCGTTTTGGCCGCTACGTGACCGCTATCGGCGCCAACGCCGAAGGCGCGCGACGCAGCGGCATTAACACCAAAGCCGTCACCATGAAGGTTTATATCATCAGCGGAATGGCCGCCGCGCTGGCGGGAATGATCATTACCGCTCGCCTCGGCAGCGGATCCTCCAACCAGGGCGAAGGCTTTGAACTGCAGGTCATTGCCGCCGTTGTGCTTGGCAGCACCAGTCTGTTTGGCGGCTTCGGGACCATTATTGGCACGCTGCTGGGCGCGCTGTCGATTGCGGTCATTCAGAACGGACTGATCCTCTCGCATATTTCGCCGTTTTACACCCAGATAGCCACCGGCACCATTATTCTGCTGGCTATCTGGCTGAACACCCGCATTCTCAACCCCACGCGCTCCGCGGCAAAAGGATAGCTGATGAACGGATCAATTTTTCGCCATCCCTCCCCGCTGCCGGTTGGCGTCAGCAGCGGTTACGTGATGACAGTGCTTGGCCCGCTGCCTATTAACGAAATGGGCGTTACTCTGATGCATGAGCATATTCTGCTGGATGCCTCCGGCAAATGGGTGCCGCCCTGCTGCTGTAGCGATCGCCATCTTGCCGAAATGCCGGTGAAAATGGAAAACCTTGGCGAACTGTCGCTCAATCCGCTGATGAGCCGCGATAATTGTCAGCTGTTTGATGTCGACGTTGCGATTGACGAACTCACTAAATATCGCGCCCTTGGCGGAGAAACGGTGGTCGACCCGACCAATATCGGTATTGGTCGCGACCCGAAAGCGCTGGCGCGCATCGCGCGTCTGACCGGTCTGAACATCATTATGGGTACCGGGCTCTATCTGGAACCTTCGCACCCCGAGTGGGTAAGGACCAGCAGCGTTGAACAGCTGACCGAACGGCTGATTTACGATCTTGGCGCCGCGGAGGAGAAACCTGAAGTCCTCGCCGGGCTTATCGGCGAAATCGGTATCTCCAGCCGCTTTACGTCGGATGAGGAGAAATCCCTGCGCGCTGCCGGTCGGGCCAGCGCCGCGACCGGCGTGCCGATCGAGGTCCATCTGCCTGGCTGGGAGCGGCTGGGCCATCGGGTGCTGGATATTCTCGAGCAGGAAGGCGCTGATTTACGCCATACCGTGCTGTGCCATATGAACCCCAGCTTTGCCGATAAGCGTTACCAGCGCGAACTGGCCCAGCGCGGGGCGTTTCTCGAATACGACATGATCGGCATGAGCTATTACTACGCCGACGAGTCAGCGCAGTCGCCCTCCGACGAGGAGAACGCCCGCGCGATCCGCGAGCTGATTGACGACGGCTATATCCAGCAAATTCTGCTGTCGCAGGATGTCTTCCTGAAAACCATGCTCACCCGCTACGGCGGCCACGGTTACGGCTACATACTCAAGCATTTTGTCCCGCGTCTGCGGCGCCACGGCGTCAGCGGCGAACAGCTTGAAACCTTAATGATTGGAAACCCCCAGCGGGTCTTTGGCGGATAAAAGGAAACGTCATCATGCAGAAAAAAATCTTACTGGTCGGTGAGTCCTGGACCAGCACCTCAACACACGTTAAAGGCTTCGACCAGTTTGCCACCGCCACCTGGCACACCGGCGCAACGGATTTTCTGGCCGCGCTCGCCGACAGTCCCTATGCCATTACCTATATGCCCGCCCACGCGGCGGCGACCGACTTTCCGCTGACGCTGGAAGCGCTGGAACACTGGGATGCGATCATCCTTTCGGATATCGGCGCCAATACGCTGCTGCTGCATCCGGACACCTGGCTGAAGAGCCGCCGCACCGCCAACCGTCTAACGCTCCTGCATGATTACGTGGCCGGCGGGGGGGCGCTGATGATGATCGGCGGCTATTACAGCTTCCAGGGGATCAACGGCGGCGCACGCTACCGTAATACCGCGGTGGAGAAAGTGCTGCCGGTTCGCTGCCTGGCCTGGGACGATCGCATTGAAACCCCGGAAGGCTGCTTTGCTGAAGTGGCGGGATCTCACCCCCTGTTTAACGATATTCCGGGCGAATGGCCGTGGCTGCTGGGCTATAACGAGGTTGAAATGCATCCGGAAGGTAAACTGCTGGCGACCGTGGCCGGTACCGATCATCCTCTGCTGGCCATTCGCGAATATCAGCGGGGGCGCTCGCTGGTGTGGACCAGCGACATGTCGGCACACTGGCTGCCGGAAGAGTTTGCCAAATGGCCCGGCTATCGCCAGCTGTGGATTAACTGCCTCGACTGGCTGACGGAACGCCGCTGATGACCGCTACCCTTGCGCTCGCCCGGCAGCTGCTGGGCTTTAATACCATCAACCCGCCGGGCAGCGAAGTCGACTGTATGCGGTTCTTTGCCGACTGGCTTACCGATAGCGGTTTTGCGGTTTCGCTGTCGTCGTTCGGCGAGGGGCGCTGCAATCTTATCGCCAGACTGCCCGGGTCGAAGAGCGGTAAACCGCTGGCCTTTACCGGACATCTGGATACCGTCCCGCTGGGAAATGCCCGCTGGCAGTACGATCCTTTTGGTTCGCAGACGGAGGACGGGCGTCTTTATGGCCGCGGGTCCAGCGATATGAAAGCGGCGATAGCGGCGTTTGCCGTCGCCTGCGTTCATCAGCGGGAAGCGATCCACGGCGGGCGCGGCGCGGTTTTGCTGATAACCGGCGGAGAAGAGACCGGCTGCGACGGCGCGCGGGCGCTGATCGCCTCCGCGACGTTGCCGGAGGTGGGCGCGCTGATCGTCGGTGAGCCCACCGCCAACTACCCGGTTATCGGCCATAAAGGTGCCCTCTGGCTACGCTGCGAAACGCGGGGAAAAACCGCCCACGGCGCGATGCCGGAGCTGGGGATCAATGCTATCTATCTTGCGGCGGATGCGCTGGGTAAGATTCAGCATTTTTCGCCAGGCGCGCCGCATCCGCTAATGAAGCAACCCACCCTCAACGTCGGACGCATCGAGGGCGGACTCAATATTAATTCCGTACCGGACCGCACGCGTTTTGATGTCGATATCCGCAGCGCGCCCAATTTACAGCACGCGACCATTCGCCAGCAGCTCACCACCCTGCTGGGCGAGAGCGTGACTGTCACCACGCTCGTCGACTTGCCCGCGGTATTGAGCGAGGAGAATCACGCATGGATAAAGCAGGTTTATCAACGCTGTCAGCCGCTGCACGCTGAGCCGATTGCGCCGCGCGTGGTGCCCTACTTTACCGATGCCTCGCTGTTGCTGCCTGCATTAGGTGACCCGCCCTGTATTATTCTCGGCCCCGGCGAGCCGTCGATGGCGCATCAAACCGACGAGTACTGCCTGCTCAGCCGGCTGGCGGAGGCAGAACGGCTATACGGTGATCTGATTCGCGACTGGATGGCCTAACCGTCCGCGACGAAAGTCCAAAATGTGTGACAGTGTCACTTAAAGCAAGCATGATGCATTCAGCATTTGAATAATCTCGCGGAATAACAGAGGATAACCGCCTCGTACACGACTGTATCACCACCAGCAAGGAGGCTTTCCATGTCCGTGAAAATCAACGCTATGCTCGTTTGTACCCTCTCTTTACTCCTTTCCGCCTGTGCGGGTCGCGCTTCTGCGCCGGACAACAGCGAAGACGCTAAAATAGCGGCGGAAGTGGATAAGATACTTCGTGATTATCAGACGGGTTCCGATACTTCACCGCAGGCCAATGCCTCTCGCTATCTGGCGCGGATCCAGGCGGCTATCTTCGCTAACATAGACCAGCCGGCCTCCTGGCAAGGGCAAACATGCTCGGTGCGCTTTACGCTGCAGCGTGACGGGACGGTGCAGGATCCGACGGTCGAGAACGGCGATCGGGTATTCTGCGCACAGGTGATGTCCGCGCTGAAAGTCGCCAAAATTCCGCCCGCGCCAGATGAAGAAACTTATCAAACATTCAGTCATGTCGTGCTGGACGTGAAGGCCTGAGTTTGCCCCGGCCATCACCAGGGCAATTTCGAACAAGATAAGCTTACAGCCCTGCTTCACCGACGCCTTTTGGCGACTAGCGAGGAATGATTCAATAGTAACAGGCTGGCGCCAGCCTGTTTTTTTTCCATTCTTCAGGATCGTGGCCGGGTATGAATACCGCATGATATCGCTCGGTAAGCTGACGCAGTTTTCGCACTGACTGAGCGACATCAGTCGCAGACGTCATTAGCCCCGGGAGCGCCTTCTCATGGTAATGATCTAAGGTATAAGCCGCATCAATCGCTAGCGTAAAATTTGTACCACCGGGTAAGCGGATAAGAAAAGATTGATGGCCCGGTGAATGCCCTGGGGTGAAAATACACTGCAGCGTGCCATCACCGTAAAGGTCATAGTGATCATCGGACAACCCGTTCAGAAAAAGCCAGTTAAGTTGGGGACGACCGAAATCGCGTCGGCAATAGGCTCCTGACGTAAACCAGTCAGGGGCAAAGGCATATTCATACTCTTGCCTCTGAACGACATGGGTAGCATGGGGGAAGCGACCAATCGCTCCCGTATGATCAGAGTGCAAATGGGACAGGACCACATAGCGGATATCCTCAGGGGCAATGCCAATCCTCTTAAGTTGTTCCACGCACCCCTGTTCTTCTGACATCACCGGTTTAAACTGCTCTACAGCACTTCCCCAATAACCACTGGGATCTTTCAATCCTTCGACAGCCAAACCGCCGTGAGTGAAAGAATAGAAAAACTGGAAGCACATCTTGGGACACGTTTGCTCAGGCGCAACACGCGTAACATGTCTCTGACGCACAGCGGTAACGTGTTTTATGAGCGAAGCAAAACGGCCATTCAGGCGGCAGAGCATGCTCTTTCTGTGAATGAGGAAAATCAGGGGCTGCAAGGCAAAATCCGTATTACCGCGCCCTATTCCGCCGGAGAAAGCCTGCTGATGCCTGCATTGTTGCAGCTTCAGAACGAGCATCCGGAGCTGCAGGTCGATGTCATTTTTAACGACCGCGTCATCGATCCCGTCACCGAGGGGGTCGATTTATCACTGAGATTAGGTGATGTCTCCGAAGGCTTTTTTGTCGCACGCCCGCTTGGCACCGTGCGCAGAGTGTTAGTGGCCTCTCCGGCTCTGCTGGCGAAAATGGGTCATCCTCTTACTCCGGACGCGCTGACAGATTATCCATTTGCTGCTGTTTCCGGCGTATTCGCCAGTAATCGCATTCAATTGATCGCTTCCGAAGATCAACTCATTAATGTTCCCGTCAATATTCAATTTCATTCCACGCACTGGCGGAGTGTCCTCTCCTGGTTATTAGCGGGACATGCCATTGGTGTTTTGCAAAGTCCGGTTTGCAGAAAAGAAATGGAAGACGGCGCGCTCATCCCCCTCTTAAGCCACTATCCGATCCCGCCATTTAGCGCCTGGTTGCTCCATCCACCAGCTGGGATGATGTCGTATGAAACCCGAATTTGTGCCTCCCTGCTGGAGGGCTATCTCAGAGATTTGTTGCTTGAGTCGGCTGGCTGAATGGAACAGCGCCTCCCTGGCGCGCTGCTGATTGCCTCTTATTGATGATTCAATCTCTGATGCATGAAATCAATAAGCGCTCTTATTTTTGCCGGCAAGTAACGCCGATCTGAATACAGGGCGAACAATTGCAAGGGGGCCGCCGATTGTTCAAATTCAATCTCGATTAACCGCCCATCATCAATATAGGGTTGGCAGGCTTGTTTCGACAGGATGGCATAACCGACGCCTGAGATGGCCGCTCGCCCTGCCATCTCTCCGCTGTTGACCCGATAATGACCGTTAACCTTAATCGTCTCGAATCCGCCCTTTTTATTCACAAACTGCCAGGGAGCGCCTTTAAGCGCATTTACCGTTGTAATACACGGTAATTCTTCAAATTGCTGTATACGAGAAGGCGTGCCATAACGCTGGATAACGGAAGGGGCCGCAACGATGGTGCAAGGGATCGTCACCAGATGACGGGCGATGTAGTCACTGTCATCCATCTGACCACGACTCACAATGACAGCGAGATCCAGATCATCTCGCAGGGATTCATAACCCGACAAATTGGTGACGCAACTTATCTCCAGGTCCGGATGCTGACAGGCGAAATCGGCAACAACAGAGCCCAGCAGTGCAGGACCGATTTCATTGGGAATACAGATACGTAATGGCCCCTTGAATTGCATTTGTCGCAACGTTAATTCGGTTTCAGTTTGCTCAAGTGCTTCCAGTAATGGCTTCGCCCGGGTATAGAGTAGATGCCCCGCCTGTGTGAGTTTCATGTGTCGGGTACTGCGCTCAATGAGCTGAAGATTCAGTTTGTCTTCTAACTGAGAAATGCAACGGCTCACATTTGATGTCGGCATCTCAAGGGCTTTCGATGCCCCTACAAAACTGTCTCTTTCCACCACAGCAATGAAAATTTTCAGCGCATTAAAATCCAGAACTGGCCGCATCAACTATCCCACTTATGATAATAATGAGTGCCATTTTTACCATCTAAACGACAAGTTTGATAGCAGTTAAGCTAGGATCTCTTTCATCCACAGGTCGCTTGCTATGCCACTGGTCATCACAACATTTAATCAAAAGGCGCTTATACGGATAGCGATGGTAATCGCTTTTGTCCAGTTTACTAATGCGCTGGAATATATGATGTTCAGTCCTGTTTTTACATTTATGGCTGCCGATTTCGCTGTTCCCGTCACCTTCTCAGGCTATGTATCCGGTATGTACACCTCAGGAGCCGTCCTGTCGGGAATTATCGCCTTTTACTGGGTTGACCGTTGCAATAAGCAGCGTTTTCTCATCGCTAATATGGTGCTGTTAGCCATGGCGACACTGTTGACGACGTTCACCACCAGTTTTCCTCTTCTTCTTACATTGCGCTTCTTCGCAGGACTGGTTGGCGGTACGACAATGGGTGTGGGGATCAGTATTTTGATAAACCACACACCGGCTGACTTGCGCGGAAAAATGTTGGCGACGGTGATTGCGTCATTTTCGATGGTCAGCATTGTGGGGATGCCCGCTGTATTATTTTTGGGTACTCATTACGGTTGGCATGTCGCGTTGTGGTTAATCAGTACGCTCTGTTTGTTGGCATTGCCGCTGATCGTCACCGTCATCCCTCAGGACCCCGTTACTTTCGACACGTCCCACGCGCTGCCCCTCGATGTTGATACTTTACTGTTTGCTTCTGGCAATGCGCTGGTACAGTTTAGCCCAATGCTGATCATTCCTGTTCTGGCGCCATTAATGACGCAGCTGTTGGGGGCTTCTCAAAGCCTGCTGCCCTGGCTGTTCTTCGGCGGGGGGCTGGCGGGGTATCTGTCTACCAGAATGACAGGCGCATTAACCTCTCGTTTTTCTGCTTTGAGTTTGGCGACCGGGTCAACCCTCGTATTGATTGTGAGCTTGCTGATACCCCTCCTGGGCTATCCGCATCCGGCGCTATTTATTACGTTGTTTCTCGGTGCAGCTTACAGTCGTCTGGTTTCATCTTCGGCGGTGACGATTCAGTTTCCTGATAACAACCAACGAGCGGGATTCACTTCATTACAGACATCCATGATGTATCTGATGACGTCTGCCGCATTTTTTCTGTCTGCTTGTCTGTTACCTGACCATCGCATGGCGCTACAGAATATGGACACGTTGCTGGCGGTATGTGCAATTTCCGCATCAGGAACCCCACTTATTATCATCGTTTTGCAAAAGAAACTGGCTAAGCGTACGATCCCGTCCGATCGTTGCACCACTGAGTAGAATATGGTGCGCCCTGCCCTGGACATTCAAAATTATCAATGACCCTGGTGTGGTCGCTAAATTAAGATGAAAGGCGTTGTTTTGTCTGACGGTGCCTGAATTTAGTATCTGGCGGGAAGCTTATGGATTTTAATGAGTCTTCCCTCTTCCATTTCGATAAAACCCCCCGTTTTTAAATCCGCAAGAATGCGCATCACGCCGCTGCGAGAAAGATGGGTTTTCTCGCGAATGTAGAGTTCCGCTGTGACTGTGGCGCGATAACTCTCCTCTTCTTCGATTAAATTGAGCAACTGCTGGCGGATCATCTCATAGGCCGTCGGTGCGCCTTGCGGCATCACATTGTTGTAAAGGCGGCCATACACAAACATCAGTTGCTTTGAGAGCAGTCCCCATAACGACTTTTCTTTAATAATGTCATGAACGCGAGCGGTGGAGATCACGCCAATCACGCAGGAATTAATGGTTTTAATATAATCATCGAAGTATATATCCGTCAGATTGGCAAGACCAAACACGGCGGGACTGCGCGCAGTCGACAGCATCATATTATCGTTTCGGCGATAAACCGCTACGGTTCCCTCAAGGATCAGGTAACACATCCCCTGGCCATTCACCTTGAAATCCAGTTGCTCCCCTCTTTCAGTTTTACGTGGCGTGCAATATGGCTGTAAGTGAGAAATCAGCTCTTGCGCGTAGGGTGAACCTTTGTGAGGTTTTGCTGAAGAGGACATAACCGATAACCTTAAGATTGACCTGTCTGATTATAGCCTGACTTCCTGTTGCGGGTATCCTCATCGTCAGTATTTTCGAGGCAGATGGTTGATATCAAGGAGTATACCCCGTTCCATCGTGATGTACTTCCCGGTTCGCAGCTCTGCCAGAATCCGCATAATCCCGCTCCGTGAAAGATAGGTTCGGCTTTTAATATAGGCTGCAGCCGTAATTTGTTGCCGTATCGCATCCGGCTCTTGCATAAGCTCAACCAGCTGAAAGCGGATGATGTCATAAGCCGACATCTGCGAGATTTGTGCGCAATGTTCATACACCCGGGAGGCCGTGTAAATCAGGAGTTTCGAAAAATGCTCCCATAGATCCAGTTGCGCCACGATGTGATTAAAACAATCCAGTGACACCCGGGCGATCTCTGACGTCTCCAGCGCTCTCACATAAAGATGCTCTGAGGAAAACTGACTACTCACGCCCAGAATAAACGGTGATGATTCAGAATTTAAAACAATGCCATCGCCGCGACGGTGCAGCGCGACGCTACCTTGCAATAGTAAAAAACATTGCCGGATATCATCTTTATAATAATGCACGACCTCACCTCTGCCGATCACTACTCTTTCTGCTGCTGGCAACACATGTTTTATCAGAGTCTCGATGTGCCGGAATGGCTTTAATTCCAGGGTAATTGATTTATCTTGGTTTTCCGGGGTGGTTAAGCGCGTGTTCATATGCAGCCTCAATTCCTCAACTGTGATCGCTTTATTGATCGACCGAAGAATTATCTTAAAAATTAAGAAGCCGCGAAATATTGGCCTGGGGTCTAAAAGTAGACCGCTCAAAAGATGCATTCTAAGTTATTGATTTTGTGTCCCATGATCTTTGAGTCTAAAAATAGACCGGACCTTAATAAGCATGATAAAAAAGAAGAAATGTTGCTTATTCGTTAAGTGGGAGTCTACTTATAGACCCACAAAACATTTGAGTTTAAGAAAATGATTAGATAAATTTTAGCCAGTCAGCAGAACAGTTCATGGTCTTACCGTAATTATTTATGGCTGCCATGCTGCACAGTGAAAATTAAGGCACTGGTACAAAAAGAGTGTAACGCTCATCGGCACCCTATTGCCTGAATATAAATGGCAAACAAAGTTAATAAGGAAACAAAGTAATGAAAAAAAGTCTTGTTTTAGTTGCCTTGACCGCAACTGCAGCGCTGTCTATGTCTCACGCTTTTGCTGCCGCTGGCACCGTGAATTTCGTCGGCAATATTCTGGATACTGCCTGTGAAGTCGATGTGGCATCGCAAAACCAGCAGGTCAATCTCGGTAACTTTTATAAAACTGAATTTCCGAGCAGTGGCACAAAAGCGGCTGCAAAGGATTTTAATATCGTACTTAAAAACTGCCCAACCACGGTGACTTCGACCAAAGTACGCTTTGATGGCACCCCCGATCTGACCAACCCTAACCTGCTGGCTATTGATACATCAACCTCCAGTGCGGCGTCAGGGGTGGCGATTAACCTGATGACCGCCGATAAAGTCGACCTGCCTTTGCACGGTGAGAACAGCTATAACTACATACTTAGCAGTACCCAGGACAATACGCTGAAATTCTATGCGCAATATATCTCCACCACGGCATCAGTAACGCCGGGTACGGCCAACTCTGTCGCTAACTTCTCCATTGTATATAACTAATTTTCTTTCAAGAAATGCTGATGGGGTCGATACGGCCCCATATTTCAGAGGTCTAAAATGAATGTTCTTGGCAGTATCTTGCTTACCATCACGATATTGAGTATTGGCGTATCCGTTGCTCAGGCCGGTGTCGTTATTGGTGGTACGCGCGTCATTTTTGATGGTAATAAAAAAGAAGCCTCGATTGGCATAAATAACCCTGATAAAACCCCTTACCTTATCCAGTCGTGGATCGAAACACCTGGGGGGGGTGGCGAAAAGGCGCCTTTTATCATTACGCCACCACTATATCGACTAAATAATGGCCAACAAAACGTCGAGCGCATTGTTGCCACCGGAGCCTTACCTCAGGATAAAGAGAGCTTGTTTTGGCTTAATATAAAAGCCATCCCCTCCGCAGCTAAGGTTGACAATACGTTGCAAATTGCCATTAAAACCAGAATTAAACTTATCTACCGTCCGGCGGCGATGAAAGGCGCCTCCCCTGAAGAACAGGTCGATAAACTACGCTGGCAACGTGTTGGTAATAAGATACAGGTAAACAATCCGACTCAGCATGTCATGAATTTTAACGAGATTTCACTATCAGGTAAAAAATTACCAGATGTCAGTTATGTATTACCCGGCAGTACCGCGATGTTCGATTTACCCTCCGGCGTAACGGGCGGGCCAGTGACATTCAAAATTATTAATGATTATGGCAGTCCCGGGGCAGAACACAAAGCCAGTCTGTAGACCGGCGCAAAGACACTGAGTGGGATTTATGATGATGGCAATGGATTATATAAAAGCACGGTCTCCACGGTTGGCATTATTGATAACCATCGCGCTCTTCGGTAATACACAAAATAGCTATAGTCGCGATTTTTTTAACCCAGAACTGGTTGAACTGGATAATCCAGGGACAGAAAAAGTCGATCTTTCTGGTTTTGAATCTGGCGCGCAAGCCCCCGGGAATTATCATGTCGATGTCGTCCTGGACGATCGGTTAGTCGATACCCGCGATATCAGGTTTGTGTTGCTGAAAGAGCCTGGCGGTGATGATAAATTAGTCCCCTGTTTATCCATTGAGCAATTAGAAAGCTGGGGAGTCAAGACGGGCCTTTTTCCCGCGTTAAAGGGTGAAACATCCTGTGCGAACCTGTCCGCGATTCCCAAGGCTAGTGCGGATTTCCAGTTTGCCATGCAACGTCTGGTATTGAGCATTCCGCAAGCGGCACTTTCAGCGCAAGCGCGCGGATCGGTGCCACCGGATCGCTGGGATCAAGGCATTAACGCCGCCCTGCTCAACTACAGTCTGAGTGGGGCGAATAACTGGGCCAAAAATAACAACAGCAGCACCAGCGATAATCAGTATGCCAACCTGCGTCCTGGTCTGAACATTGGCCCCTGGCGGTTAAGAAACTACACCACCTGGTCGCGAGATTCACAGGGTCATGATGCGTGGAAGACGGTTTATACCTATGCTCAACGTACGATAATCCCGTTAAAGTCTCAGCTCACGCTGGGTGACAGCTCTGCCCCGGCAGATGTGTTCGACAGTATGCCTTTCCGGGGAGGACAACTTGCTTCCGATGATGACATGCTGCCCGACTCCCTCAAGGGCTATGCCCCAGTGGTGCGTGGGATCGCCCGGACTAATGCCCAGGTGATAATTCGCCAGAATGGCTATCAGATATACCAGAGCTTTGTGGCGCCGGGCGCTTTTGAAATCACGGACATGTATCCTACCGGAGGCGCCGGCGATCTTGATGTCACTATTAAAGAGGCTGATGGCAGCGAGCAGCACTTTAGCGTGCCATTTGCCTCCCTTCCCGTATTACAGCGTGAAGGCCGAATAAAATATGCGTTAACGGGCGGCCAATATCGTTCGTACAACGGCAGCGTGGACAAAACGCCCTTTGCTCAGATGAGCGTTATTCTCGGCTTGCCCTACGGCTTTACGTTTTACGGCGGATTGCAGGAGTCGAGTAAGTACCAGTCGCTCGCCGCGGGCGTCGGTAAAAACATGGGTGACTTTGGCGCTATCTCCAGCGACATCACCCAGGGCTGGTCCACGCCGCAAAATATGCCGAAAACCAGGGGGCAATCATGGCGGGCTCGATACAGTAAAAATTTTGCCGCAACGGGCACCAACTTCGCGATTGCCGGCTACCGCTATTCGACCAGCGGCTACTATGGCATGCAAGAGGTCCTGGATTCTTACGGTGACAGTCATGCGCTTCAGGACCGACGCCGCAACCGTGCTGAGCTGACGCTGAGCCAGGGGCTGGGAGACCGTCTGGGATCGTTGATGCTGAACGCCGCACGTGAAGATTACTGGAACTCAGGTAAGGCGATGGAATCATGGAGCGTTGGGTATAACAACTACTGGCACAGTATTAGTTATGGCCTGACCTGGACTCTGAGTAAGAATGGGGGCGCGGGAACGTACAGCGCACCCCAGAGCGACGATAAAAACCAGATGCTGGCGCTGAATATCAGTATTCCACTGGAAAAACTGTTGCCGCAGACATGGGCAAACTATGGCATGAATGCCAGCAAGAATAACGGTACGACACACAGCGCTGGGTTAAATGGTGTTGCTCTGCCGAATAATGCGCTCAACTGGAATATTCAACAGGGTTACGGCACTCACGACGTGGCCTATACCGGCAACATGAATGGTGATTATCGCGGCACCTATGGTGAAATCACCGCCGGGTACAGCTATGACAAAAATACCGATCGTCTGAACTATGGGATTCAGGGAGGCGTGGTTGCGCATGCCAATGGCGTGACGTTCTCTCAACCATTGGGCGAAACCAACGTGCTGATTGCCGCCCCCGGGGCTGCCGGCGTAGGCATCCAGAATATGACTGGAGCGACAACCGATTATCGCGGATATACGGTTGCCTCTAACTTAATGCCTTATCGCAAAAATGATGTGTCATTAATCACTGAAACATTACCGGCTAACGTTGAGTTAGAACAAACGGTCAAAACCGTGGTCCCTACGCGTGGCGCGATTGTCAGGGCGAACTATCGGGCAAGCGTCGGTGTTCGCATGTTGATGACCTTGACCCAGCGAAACGGCCAGTTAGTGCCGTTTGGCGCAATGGCCAGCATTGAAGGAGCAGAACCAAGCAGCTTTATCGTTGGTGATAGCGGACAGGTGTATTTGACGGGGCTCGATCCCCAGGTAAACCTGATCGTGAAATGGGGAAATCAATCCGCAAACACCTGCAGGGTCTATTACGCGATAAACATGACGAAGCAGAATAACGATGTGATTATCGATAATGCTGTTTGCCGTTAACGTTGAACCAAATTTTTAAATCAGGTGCATAGATATGCGACTTTTCCGATCTGCATTATTAATGCTGGCTTTGTTGTTTCCATTGACGGGCTTCTGTTGTGATTATACTTACATCGGCTCTCCCTATACCGTGGATTATGGCAATATTATTGTTCAGCGCGATGTTCCCGTTGGGCAAGCAATAAGCAATGAGATATATGGTTCCTTAGCACATGCTTATACCTGCGTCACCACCGGCAATGAAGGGTCAAGCTCAGGAATGAAAAGCGCTATTTTACCCTATGTCGCGACGTACGGCGCGCGGCGCGTTTATCAAACCAATGTGCCTGGGGTGGGTATTTCTTTTGGCTTTTACATGAACTCCAAAGCAGGCGCGTCGACGTTTAGCGGCACCGATTATATTGACCGCGGTAACGCTTCAATGTCCAGTTGGTCATCAAACCCTGGAGAACTGGTTATTCACGATTATCAGCCAGTTATACAATTCTGGAAGATTGGTGATATTACCTCTGGCTCAGTAACGGGGCAACTGGCATCGTTTGTCGCCTTTACGATGCAATATCTCGGCGGAGAACAAGCGCCTGAGATTCCCGTGAATGCGGGGGCCGGATCTATTACCCAGGTGGCATGTGCGGTGACAACATCGAATATTGTATTTGAACTGGGTGACGTTTTGGTCACTGAGTTTGGTTCTACGGTGGGATTAACCCCCGCTAATGCGCAGAAAACGCAGAATCTCATTCTGGACTGTGATGCCGGAGCCAATATTAACGTCATGCTCTCCGGCGCACAGAATCCTGACGTCAGTGATAATACCGTGCTGGCGTTAACCGGTCAGGGAAGCGCAGGCGTCGCACAGGGGGTTGGCGGGCAGCTGGTTTATAACAATGCCCCTCTAATCCTTGGCAATAATCTTGTTCTGAAGAGAACCAATGGCGGCCAGGAGATGTTCCCGTTAACCGCACGCTACTATCAGACCAATACAACGGTAACCACCGGCATCGCAAATGCGTCCGCAACGCTGAGTCTTACCTATCAATAAAGGCTGTTAAATGAAGATGAATAAACTAATCTTGCTGATGGCATGCGCAATGGTATTACCTGCAATGTCCGCAGACAATGTAGATATCAAAGTCACCGGGCGTATTATCGCTGCGCCCTGCGTCTTTAACGGTGGTAGTGAAAATATGAATGTTGATCTTGGCAATATCCAGGCAACAAACATGTTCACCCCCGGGTCTTCTTCCGATCCGGTTACTTTTCATCTCCTGTTTACCCGCTGTCCGCCGGGCACGCTGAGCGTGACGACCCGTTTTAGCGGAACGCCTGACCCGGAAGCGGGCGTGAATTATTACCAAAACAGTGGCACGGCAACCCGTGTGGCCATTGCGATGTCTGATGCCACAACGGGTCTGTTGATGGGCAGCGGATCCAGCATCACGCAAAATATAGCTGAAGACAGAACGGCGACGATACCGATGAAAGCCATGGTGACCTCCGTGGCGGGAAGGCCGACACCAGGTTCCATTCGCGCCGTCGTCGTTTTAACAATGCAATACAACTGATGGGGCGCTGGCTATAGAGGGTCATAGGCGCGTTAGTCATCATCCCCTTCAGGAAGCTAACAGGGTGAAATAATGTGCTGCGTCTATCATTACCCGAATGCAGGAGCGCTTAATAAATATGTTTCGGTATGGTAAATGGTTAATATTGTAATAAAAGAGTCGGATACCCTCTTCCAATGTGGCCTGACCTTTTTTTTTAGTGATTTCTTTTCCCAACACAATACTACAGTTGATTTCAATTTTAACTTTACGTCAGAAAGCGTTCAGCTAGCAGACGTCATTGTGCTGGCATTATGTCCAGGCGAATGTTTTATTTGCTGCCCTGAACTACAGAAGCGAAAAAAAGGCATTGTGATTGGTTTTGTTGATGATGATATGCGAGCCTCTGCGCTCCCCTCTTGCTTTCAGGATATTATCTTTATCTCTCGCCGGCATTCCGTGAGACAGTTACGTAGAGCAGTACATACGGCCTGGCACCGGCTGCAGCAGACAAATTATCGACAGTCACCCGCGTCATGTTTTGACTGTCAGCCGACCAAATTGTCACCGCAGCAAATCCGCATCATGATCTGTTTATATGAGGGGATGTCGGTAACGCAAATTGCCGATGAGCTTATGATCAGTGAGAAAACGGTCTATGCGCATAAATATATGGTCATGAGTAAATTTAACTTACGCAACGATTATGAGCTAATGCTTCTGCTCAATAAACTGACAAAAAATAACGACTGGCCAAATGGCTTTATAAAAGTTAGCCAGTGATACCAATGCGCTGAGAAGGCAACTGACACAGGGGCGCGAGCCCCTGCATGGTTACCGCCGGCTCATCGCCAGCTTCGCGGCAAATACCAGAAACAGGCAGCCGGTCGTTCGATCCATCCATTTCACCACGGCTGGTTTTTTCAGGATATCGGCGGCATAGCGAGTGGCGGTAATCAGCGTTAACGACCACAGCGTCCCTATCAATACATGGATTGTGACCAGGAGAAAGGTCCAGCTGATGGGTGAATGCCCGGCGGGGATAAACTGGGGCAAAAACGAAACGTAGAAGACGCCCATTTTGGGGTTAAGCACATTCCCCAACATCCCACGCAGGAACCAGTTACTCGTGGAATCTGATTCGGCCAAATGGGTGTTAAATTGCTGGCGTGGGCGCAGGAGCAGCTGGATGCCCAGCCAGCAAAGGTATCCTGCTCCGCACCATTTCAACAAGGTGTAAGCCAGTTCAGAAACCGCCAGTAGCGTCCCTAACCCAAAGGCCACCACGGCGCCCCAGATAAAGCATCCGAGATCAATGCCTAACGCGGCATGCAAGGCTTTGCGTCCCCCTTCCGCGGTCGCCGTGCGCAGGATAAGAGCAGTATCCAGACCTGGCGTCAGGGTAAGCAGCGTGGCAGCGAGAGTGTAAGCAAGAAGTGAATCAGTGACGAGCATTTCCTGTCTCCGAAAGAGACAAGGCTACTGAAGCGTTCACATTTTTGCAACAAGAATGATGAGCCATTCAACATGGATGGCGTCCGCCTGGATAACGGGAAGTCCCCTATGAGGCTCTCTATCCAACGCATACAACAACCGGACCTGTTGCCCGGTTGCCATCTGCCAGAGCGGAGAAGGCAACTTAACGGATACTTGCCCTTTTAGCATTTAAAATTCTGTTAGCGCCATCAACAAACCCTTCACCACCTGGAAATTGACTTATCCAGCGCGGCAATGATGGTATAACTTGCGCTATATCATTGATCGTGTTCATTCCCAACGTTTTGCTGTAGTAGCTGAACATGGGGGCATCATTGAGCGAATCACCACTGTAGAAAACCGATGCCTGTTCATCTGATTCTTCCAGTGCGTAAAAATGCTTTAACACCTTTCTGCTCATGACGAGTTTGTCATACTCCCCTAACCACCCCAGTACCCATAGATTATTAATGGTATAGCAGCATTTATTTTCCGCTAATTCGTCAATGAGCTGTCTGGTCTGCTCATGATTTTTGGGAAGTTTGAAAGCAATACTCGTCAGGCGAAAATCCTGATCGTCAGACACTTCAACCCAGGGGTATTTCTGGCGAATCTTGAGAAGGATGTGGCTGATTTTTTCTCGATTGAGAAGATATTTGTCTTCATGCCAGAAGTACCTGTTAATGCCATGTTCGATGTTATTTCTGGTAAGAAATAATCCTCCATTTTCAGCGATGACCCCATCAACTGGCCACATTCTCGCCATCTGATCGGCCCAGCCGGCAGAGGCCGCCGTTACCGGAATCACCTTGATGCCCGCATGTTGTAGCATTTCCAGACTCTGATAGGTTCGGGCCTGCAGTCTGCCCTTATAAGTCAGCGTTTCATCCATATCAGTTAAAACAAAACGAATATTCTGTAGCTCTTCATTCTTAACGTTATCAATTAAATTCATAAATCCCCCATACTGGTGATATTAATGGCTTTATTGATAAACGTTAATATCGAATTGGCATTTGATATTCTCTATTAACTCGAGATATTTGATCCTTCTTACTGCACGAAGAAAGTCCGCAGGGGCATTATCTGGCCGAAGATTAATTCATTGGTCCCTACATTCAGCAGAAACCTATCGAGGCTTGCGCTTCCCTGCGCTATCAACGTTCTGCGCCATCGGCAACCCCTGCTTATCGCTTCAACTCGTCCTGCCACAGCGAGGATGACGCCAGCTGTTGGCATACCGTGTCGATAAATACCCGGGTATGCCGCCATCAAAGCGGTCTCTCCGCGGATGGCCGCGCGTGGAGAAGGCGCGATCCTGCTGACTGGCGGCATGTTTGCCACTCAGCCCCACACCATCAGTAACCCTCCCCGGCCGTCGCCAGGCGTCCGGGAGCCATCGCCCGGACGTGCGGAAGAAACGTCATCCATCGCTTGCTTTCCCTGTCACCTCGGATCAGGATACGACGATATTCATGGAGGCTATGTGATGAAATATTTTATCGGTATGGCGGTGACGTTATTGTTGAGCACGCCGGTGCTGGCGGCGGGCGAGCTTGAGATTAACCAGTCTCCCCTGACGCTGGTGTTGAGCGATCAGAATCAGGCACGGGTCTCTTCCTGTGCCGATTTCATTGCGCTGCGTAAAGCGGGAGAGACCGTCGACGCGCTGCCCGGACTTTCCGATCCGGATGGCCGTGCGGCGGAAGCGGCGTTATTTTCATGCTGGCTACAGGCCTACACCATCGATCACACGTTATTCCCCTCTGCCGCGCCGAAACCAACCCTGGCTGACGTGGTTCAGCACTTTCCTGCCAGCGCGGCGTTTATCGTCAGCGATGACGAAAAGCAGGACGTCGCCAAAAACTATGTGGGGAAAACCATCGCCGACTATACCCCGGACCTGAAAGCCAGGGACGATCGTCTGGAATCAGCGGCCAGCGCCAGCGGTTATGTGCTGGATGAGTATTATGCGTTTACCGATAAGCAAGGGCATCAGCTCAACATTGTCGCTCTGGTGGGCTACGCCATCGGCGGTACGGCAAGCGTGAAAAGCTACTATCGCATCGATGACACGCACGCCCGCGTCTGGAGCGTCACCCTGCTCGATGAGAACAGCCCGTTATAAGCGAGGGTTCCCTCTGCGGCGCTACCGCAGAGGGTTTCCCGTTTACCTGGCCAGCCACTGACGCCAGCCGCCCCAGGCGGTGATCTCTGTGGCCGCGCCCAGCCCTCCGGCTTCGCAAATAAAGCCTGTCACCCAGCGGCCGTCGGCCAGCTCAATCTGTCCCAGCCCCAGCGGCGCGGGGATGGCGACCAGCAGCGACCCCACCTCGGCGCTGGGGATCTCCCAGACTTCCACGGCTATCGCGTCCCCCTCTGGCTCGTCACGCACCATCGCCGGGCGCTTGCCATCCGGAAGGACATACAACCGATAGCGCGGCGCGCTGTGGGTCGCCTGCAGCAGCCTGCCGCCCCGCGCCAGCAATTGACCGTTCAGCGGCTGGCCGGACAGATGTGCGCCGCATACCGCGAGAGCCATCCGATCATGGCCCGCGGGATGTGCAGGCGGCGGGCTTTCCAGCCGCGCGCCGCCAGCCAGCGGTAGCCGCTCCGCGCGCTGGAAGGCGTCGGCCAGGCTCAGCAAATACTGATCGGTAAAGGCCCGGCCAAACAGCGTGACGCCGGAGGGCAATCCGTCAGGCATAAACCCGCACGGCACGCTCACCGCCGCATAGTCCAGCAGGTTCATAAAGTTGGTGTAGTAGCCCAGGTCGGCATTGCGGGCGATGGGCTCCACCGCCAGCTCGTCGAGCGTTACCGGGCGCGGAACGGTTGGCGTCAGCACGCAGTCCAGCGTCTCGAGAATGGCATCGCACTGCGCTTTATACCCCTGCAGCTGATACATCGCCTTAAAGGTCGCCGTCGCGTCGATATCAGGCGCTTTCGCCAGCACATCGCGAATGACCGGCAGCACGGCATCCGGCTGCTGCTCAATCAGCGGGCCAGCCACCGCATAGCGTTCAGCAACCCATGGTCCGTCATATAGCAGGCGGGCGGCGGCCAGAAATGGCGCGAAATCGATCGCTACCGGCACGCCGCCGAGCGCCGTCAGCCGCTGCACGGCCTGGGCGAACAGCGCTTCGCTGACGCGGCAGCCGAGGAAGTTAAGCTCCCGCGGGACGCCAAAGCGAAACCCGGCGGACGGCCTGCCGAAGGCCTGACGGCTGTTCCACTGGGGATTGCGGCGGCTGTAGCTATCCTGCTGATCGGATCGGGCAACCAGCGCCAGCAGCTGGCTGGCCTCGTCGGCGGTGGCGCTGAAAAAGGTCACGCAGTCCAGCGTCCGGCAGGCAGGTACCACTCCAGCGGTAGAGATCACCCCTTTCGTCGCTTTCAGCCCCACCAGGTTATTCAGCCCGGCCGGGACGCGACCGCTGCCGGCGGTGTCGGTCCCCAGCGCGAAGCTTGCCACGCCCAGCGCTACCGCCAGCGCGGAGCCGGCGCTGGAGCCGCCGGAGGGATAAGCGGGATGGTACGCGTTGCGGCAGCGGCCATACGGCGAACGGGTCCCGTTCAGGCCGGTGGCAAACTGGTCGAGATTGGTTTTGCCCACCGGCACCGCCCCCAGGGCAATCAGCTGAGCGACAATGGTCGCGCTTTGCGTCGGCCGGTAAGCAAACGCCGGACAGGCAGCGGTGGTGACGATCTCCGCAAGGTCAATATTATCTTTGATCGCGAACGGCACCCCGTACAGCGGGAGCGTCTCTGGCGAATGGCCTTCCAGCGCCGCCAGAAACGGCGCCTGCTCCGCTTCGCTCAGGAGATGAATAAACAGATTAAACTCGGGATTCAGCGCTTCCGCCCGCTGGCGGATCGCCGCCAGCAGGGCGCGCGGGGTGGTGTTGCCGTTACGATAGTTCGCCGCCAGGGTCGCCAGGCGTAAATCAAACGTCTGCTGCATCATGCCTTCTCCTCAATAATCACTGCCACCCGCTGCCCGGCACGCACCGCGCTGCCTGGCTGCACATTGACCTGCTGAACCCTGCCATCGCATGGCGCCAACAGCGGGATCTCCATTTTCATCGACTCAAGCACCACCAGCACATCGCCGGCACGTACCTGGCGGCCCACCGCGGTCTGTACCTGCCACAGATTACCGGATACCGGGCTTTCCACCCCCTGCTCCCCCGGCTGCAGCGGCGCCTCGCCCGCCTCTTCTGATGCGCCCTCCTGACTGTCGAAATGGGCCTGGCCGCTGGCGATCCAGCGCTTGCGCTCGGCGTTAAACGCCCGCTGCTGATGGTTGCGAAATGCGCTAATGCTCTGCGCCTCGCGAGCGAGAAACTGCTGGTACTCCGCCAGCCGTAGCGTACTGTGCTCAATGCGCAGCGGGTATCGTCCGAGCGGGAAATCGCGGCGAATCTCCAGCAGTTCCTCCGCCGAGACCGGATAGAAACGCAGCTGGTCGAAAAAGCGCAGCAGCCAGGGCTTGCCAGCAAAATCAGCCACCTCGTGATAGCGACTCCACATCTGCAGGGTGCGACCGACAAACTGATAGCCGCCCGGGCCCTCCATGCCGTAGACGCACAGATACGCCCCGCCGATGCCCACCGAGTTTTCCGCCGTCCAGGTTCGCGCCGGGTTGTATTTGGTGGTGACCAGCCGATGGCGCGGATCAAGGGGGGTAGCCACCGGTGCGCCGAGATAGACATCGCCGAGCCCCATCACCAGATAGCTGGCGTCAAACACCGTTTGCCACACCGCCTGCTCATCCGGGAGATCGTTTATCCGGCGAATAAACTCGAGGTTGCTTGGGCACCAGGGGGCGTCCGGGCGGACGGTGGTCATATATTTGTCGATCGCCTTGCGGCAGGCGGGATCGTCCCAGGAGAGCGGGAGATGCACCACCC
>OIXH01000686.1_pt1 | contig 41077 bp, 60 predicted proteins | sample 1587741 | NCBI WGS metagenome assembly OIXH01 (sample SAMEA3888916, study PRJEB22519) | human gut metagenome | biome: human gut; feature: human-associated habitat; material: faeces | place: Denmark | collected 2011 | reverse complement strand
CTGCCCCGTGTGCGGGGAGGAGACGGACACCTACTACAAAAACGAGAACGGCGAGATCGTCGGGTGCGACAACTGCATCACGGCGGTGGACGCATGGGAGGAAAGAAAATGAGTTTGAGCCTGTATCACATCGACCAGGCGCTGGAGAACCTGATCGACCACGAGACCGGCGAAGTCCTTGACTTTGACGCCTTTGAGGAACTCCAGATGGCGAGGGACGCCAAGATCGAGGGCATCGTGTGCTGGACGAAGAATCTGGCGGCGGAGGCCAATGCCATCCGGGAGGAGGAAAAGGAGCTGGCGGAGCGGCGCAGGGCGCTGGAAGCCAAGCGGGACAAGCTGCTGGGTTACGTTGACCGGGCGCTGGACGGTGCGCCGTTCCAGACGGCCAAGTGTGCCGTGACATATCGCAAGAGCACGGCGGTAGAGATCACCAACATGGACGCGGTGGTGCAGTGGTGCATGGACAACGGCTACGATGGCAAGATCACCTATGCCCAGCCGACGGTGAGTAAGACGGACATTGCGCCGCTGCTCAAGTCCGGCATGGCCGTGACCGGCGCGGAGCTGTGTGAGCGGTCGAACATGGGGGTGAAGTGATGGATAATCTGACGATCTACAACGAAGTCCGCAATGTGCCGGACAGCGCAAAAAGGCGCATCGAGGCGGGCCGCTTGAAGGGCAAGACCGACATCAACCCCATGTGGCGCATTAAGGCGCTGACAGAGAAGTTTGGTCCCTGCGGCTTTGGATGGAAATACGTCATCACTGACAAGCGGCTGGAGCAGGGCGCGAACGGCGAAGTAGCCGCATTTCTGGACATTGACCTGTTTGTAAAGGCCGACGGCGTGTGGTCTGACGCGATTCCCGGCACGGGCGGCAGCGCATTTGTGGCGAAGGAGAAGAACGGGCTTTATACCTCCGACGAGTGCTTTAAGATGGCGCTGACGGACGCTATCTCTGTGGCTTGTAAGGCGCTTGGCTTTGGCGCGGACGTGTACTGGGAGGCGGATAGGAGCAAGTATGACAAGCCGGAGAGCAAGCAGGAGGCGCCGGTGCTGTGTGAGTGCTGCGGACTGCCCATCAAGCCGGTAAAGTGCGGGGATCGTGTGTATCCCACCAACGAGATCGTAGAGAACGCGGTAAAGAAGTACGGCAAGCGGCTCTGCTGGGGCTGCATGAGAGCGGAGAACAACCATGCGGCAGGTAACGGTTAACGCGGCGCGGTGGTCGCAGGACAGCGAGGGCGCGTGGCTCTGCCTGCGGGTGAAGTCACCGGAGGCGGCGATGGAGGTCTGTGACGCGCTGAAGCCGGGCAAGGAGTACACCGCCACCATCAAGGGAAAGGGACGGAGCCTCGATGCCAACGGGTATGCGTGGGTGCTGCTGGACAAGCTGGCGGCGCACTACGGCGTTGTGAGAGAGAAGGTATACCGGCAGGAGATACAGAGCATCGGCGGCGTCAGCGAGGTGCTGTGCCTGCGGGAAAAGGCGGCGGAGGCGTTCTGCCGGAGCTGGGAGCGGAACGGTATCGGCTGGATGACAGATACCGGCCCCAGCAAAATCAAGGGCTGCGTGAACGTGACCGTCTGGTACGGCAGCTCCGTATACGACACGGAACAAATGGCGCGGCTGATAGATGCCATTGTGCAGGACTGCCGGGATGTGGGCATCGAGACCATGACGCCGCGAGAGCTGGATGCCCTTGTGAGCCGATGGGGAGAGGTGAACGTATGAACGACAAGCGATGCTTTTTGTGCGGGCGGAACGACCCAAGTGACCCGCTGGAGCGCCATCACATTCTCGGAGGCACGAACCGGAAGAAAAGCGAGAAGTACGGCCTTGTGGTGTACCTGTGCGGCAATCGCTGCCACCGGAACGGGCGCGGCGCGGTGCATAAGAACGGCGACCAGATGCGGCGTCTGAGGCGGTACGGGCAGCTCAAGGCAATGGAGGAGCAGGGCTGGACGGAGGAGGACTTCCGCCGCGAGTTCGGAAAAAGTTATTTATGAGAGGAATGGGTGAAAAGAAATGAAACGAATTAAGGTGGATATCCCGGCTATAAAAAAGCATATTCGAGAGCACGGTATGACGCAAGCTGATGTGTGTAGACGCATCGGCCGCAACTCAAACTTCCTGTGCTCTTGCACAGGCGATATGGCTGACTACACATACGACCTGTTAGTGCGAGAGCTTGGAGTGGAGAATGGCGCGTTTCAGAAAAAGCAAGACGTTCAACCCACAAAAGCCAACAGTGGGGCTGGGCTGTATACGCTGGGATTGGATGTCTCCCCAGAAAAAGTTGTATTGCATATGTATTTCCAGGGGACGGAGATATGCAAGGCGTATTCCAAGGTGAAAGGCACACGGGAACTGGATCTAATGCAGGCCATTTCGTATGCAGCACATATGATGTACAAGTTTGCGGAACAAAAAGAATTGGATAAGGAGATTTGAAATGCTGAACAAGATTTTCATCATGGGCCGCCTGACCCGCGATCCGGAGCTGCGCAGGACGCAGAACGGCACCGCCGTCACCAGCTTCACGCTGGCGGTAGACCGGGACTTTAAGAACGCGGACGGCACCAAGGACACGGATTTTATTGACGTGGTGGCATGGCGCAACACCGCCGAGTTCGTATCCAAGTATTTCTCCAAGGGCCGTATGGCCGTGGTGGAGGGGCGCTTGCAGCTGCGGGACTGGACGGACAAGGACGGGAACAAGCGCCGGAACGCCGAGGTACTGGCGGACAATATCTATTTTGGCGACGCCAAGCGGGACACGGACAGCGGCGCGGCGCGACCCACCGGCTTTACCGAGGCAGCACAACCCACCGGCTTTACCGAAATCGAGGACGACGGCGACCTGCCGTTCTGATGGGAGGGGTAAGCGGCATGGATTACTGGCACAAGCGGTACACCTGCCCATACTTTACCAGCAGCGAGAAACGGCGGGTCTGCTGTGAGGGCGGAAGCCGCGTCAGCTTCGAGACGGGCGGCGCGGCATCCCGCTTCATGAATCAATTCTGTGCCGGTGCGTGGGAGCATTGCACCATCGCACGGCACCTGACGGACGAGTACGAGAGAAAGGAAGAAAAGAATGGGAAAGATGCAGGATGAGATCAAGGGTCTGCGGCGGCAGAATCGGCACCTGGAAAACATCGTACAGCGCCAGCGGCAGCACATCGAGGACGCGGAGAGCGTGAGCGAGGCGTTCAGGCGCGGCATGGATGCGCACTACGCCGCCTGTGCCGTACAGTTTGGCGAGAAGCGTGAGGACTGCGACACACTGTGGGGCTACCATCTGGAGATCCCTGAGGAGCTGGTGACGCAGGCGCTGACAGACTACACCGTGCAGGTGGCGCTGGACAAGGAGCGCGGCGTTTACGTCATCGGGGCGATGAAGAAGGAGTGAGGCGGTGTGAAGCGCAAACAATTCACGTTTTACAGCTCCTACTGGGATGCGATCCAGCCTCTTCCCAGAAAGCAGCAGGCGGAGATCCTTCTGGCGATCTGCGACTATGCGCTGAACGAAACAGAACCGTCCAGCAGTCTCTCCCCCGCCGCCAGTGTCGCATTTAATTTGATTCGCCCCACACTGGACAGCGGCAGAAATAAAGCCGCCAACCGCCAGAACAAATCAGAATCAAACTGATAACAAAAGTGGAACAAACGCAAAACAAAGGCGCAAGGAGAAAGAGGGGGAGAAAGAGAGAGAGTAAGAGAGAGAGGGAGAGTAAGAGAACGAATGTTATATATTACGGCGGCGGGAGTATGTACTACCGGAGGAGGAAGAAATGGACAAATGCGAGGTTGAGAAGCTTTTTACCCTGTTTTCCCAGTTCTGGCCGAACAAGCAGGTCACGACAAAAATGAAGCTGGCGTGGGAGATCGCCTTAGAGCCTTACAGCTACGCGGACGTAAGAGCCGCCGCCGTCGCCTATGCCAGACGCAATAAATTTTTTCCCGATGTGGCCGATATCACGATGGGCATTGAGCCGCAGGAGGAGCAGGCGCAGGAAGAACAAGCGCAGGACACGATGGAGCGTTTCGCATGGATGCGGGACTACGTCCACAAGGAGCGCAAGCTGGGCCGTATCTCCCGCTATGCACGGGAACACGGGATGACGTGGCAGGAGGCCAAGGAGGCGCTGGATGGATAAGGGCATCTGGCGCGTGGCCAGAGCGCGGCTGTGCGTGGCCTGTTTGCAGGAGATGGCGGCGGATTACATCATCGAGCCAGCGTTTCACGGCTGGGCGCAGGGCGTGTGCCAGCGCTGCGGAAAAGCGCAGAAAATGACGACGGTCAAGCGCTACACCATGAGCAGGCGCGGACTGGAGAAAAGAGGGTTGTTGGATGAACAGTGAGGATCTGATGCGGCTGGGGCCTGCGGCGCAGAAGCAGGTCATGGAGAAGATGCGCAAGCCAAGCAAGTACAAGGCGCAAAAGACGCGGCGCGGAAAACTGACCTTCGACAGCAAGAAGGAGGCGGAGCGCTACGACGCGCTGATGCTGCTGCAAAAGGCCGGGGAGATACGGGGTCTGAAATTGCAGGTGCGGTACTGCTTGCAAGAGGCGTACACGACGTTTGAGGGCGACCGCGTGAAAAGTATCGACTACGTTGCCGACTTCGTATACGAGCGCAGAACGGCTCCTGACAGCTACGGCCAGCGGTACTGGCTTCCGGTGGTGGAGGACGTGAAGGGGATGCGGACGCGGGAGTATGTCATGAAAGCGAAGCTGTTTCGCAACCGGTACGGATTCGCCATCCGGGAGGTGTGAGCATGACCACGGTATACATGATCGTCACCCGTGATAAGTACCGCCTGCCCCGCTGGTGGGGTACGACCACGGCGGAGCTGGCGCGGCGTTCCGGGCGATCCTACGCCAGCACACGAAGCGCGATATGCAAGGCGTATCGAAACGGCGGACGGTTCGGGTGCTATGAGGTGGTGCACATTTCGGAGGACGACGGGAATGGGTAAACAGCATTTGAGCAGGGACGACCGCATCTTTATGCGGGGCAAGCTGCAAGGCACACGGGAGAACATGGACATGGTGGCAATGGTGCTGATGGACAAATGCGGCTGGCACGTCCAAGAGGAGACAGCGGACAGCCGGGACACCCACAGCATCGCGTATCTGTACGAGTGCCTGGAGAAACTGGCGGAGGAGATCAACGAGGGCCGCATCAAGCGGAAGCACATCAAGGACGTGCTGAAGGATGAGTGCGGCGTTGTGTTTGGAGATTAGGAGGTGATTTAGGTGAAACATTTAGGCGATATTACGAAAATAAATGGGGCAGAGATTGAACCCGTTTGGTGTATTACAGGTGGTTCACCTTGTTAGACAGGATCTATCCATCGCCGGGAAACGCGCCGGTTTGGCGGGAGCGCGAAGCGGCCTGTTTATGGAGCAGGTGCGCATCGTAAAAGAAATGAGGGAGGCGGACAAAAGGAATGGACGGACAGGTGACATGGTTAGACCTCGGTATCTCGTGTGGGAAAACGTGGTCGGAGCCTTTAGCAGCAACAAAGGAAAAGACTTCGCAGCCGTGCTCGAAGAGATCATCAAAATCGTCGAGCCGGAAGCCCCCGGTATTGAAGTGCCTGAAAAGGGCTGGCCTACCTGGGGAGGGTATCACGATGAAGTGGGAGGACGATGGAGCGTGGTGTGGCGAACTCACGACGCGCAATACTGGGGAGTGCCCCAACGCCGTCGTCGTATCTCGGTTGTCGGAGATTTTGGAGGAGACACCGCATCCGAAATACAATTTGACGGCGAAAGCGTGTCAGGGGATATTGCGGAGAGCGGAGAGGCGGGGGAAGGATTTGCCGAAGCTGCTGAAAGCGGTTTTAATCCGGCAGTCGCAAGGAGACTCACCGCAAGAGCGGACGGAAGCCCCTGCGCCGACAGAGGCCCCAACATCGTATGCAGTCCGCATCAGGAGGAGCTGTGACGGAGGAGGAAAAGGCGCGTTAGTGCAGACGGAGAAAAGAGGAACGCTGGGTACGGGGAACGATCAGACGATTTTCACGCCCACGCCTATTAACCTGATGGTGGCTACGCGCTGCAAAGCGTTAGGGCGCGGAACAGGATTTGGCGTAGGAGAACCGGGTGACCCGGCGAACACCATTTCTGCCGCACATTCGCATGGCGTATTTGCAACGGCAATCCCCATCAACGACAAAGCCACCAGATGGCAGGGCGGCGGAGAGAGCCGCAACCACGATGGCAGCGGCAACGGTCTTGGCATCGGCAAAGAGGGCGACCCATCCCCCACGCTGACCGCCGGCGACCGCCACGGGGTAATGTGCATGAATCCTTGGGATGCACAGAGCGCAAGGGTGTACGATCAGGATGGCGCATGGCACAGTTTGAACGCCAACGAGAACGGCGGCATGGCACGGGACAGCGTATTGTGCGCCGGGTTTAAGCTGGGCAACAGCGAAAAGGCGCACAGCATCGGATACGAGGAAGAAACATCCCCCACGCTGAACGCGGAGTGCGGCGGGAATAAGCCCGCAGTGGTGGCGCTGGACATGACACACGCTTGTGACGTCATCCGTGAGTGTGGGGAGCAGGCACCCAGTTTGCAGGCGAGGATGGGCACGGGCGGAAATCAAGTGCCGCTGACATACCAGATGAATGGGTTTGGAGATTACCGCGCCGCCGAGGTTGCAAGCAGTTGCAAGCAACGAGACTTTAAGGACAGCACAGACCTTGCCATCACGCACATGGTGGTGCGCCGATTGACGCCGATGGAATGCGAACGGCTGCAAGGATTCCCGGACGGATGGACGGACATCGGCGAATGGACGGACGAAAAGGGAAAGAAGCACAAGGACGCGGACAGCCCACGGTACAAGGCGCTGGGCAACTCCATCGCCCTGCCTTTCTGGGACTGGATGCTGCGGCGTATGGCGCGGTATCTGCCGGAGGGGGCGACGCTGGGGAGCTTGTTCGATGGCATCGCAGGTTTCCCGCTGATCTGGGAACGGATACACGGCAAAAGTACGGCGCGGTGGGCAAGCGAGATCGAGCCGTTTCCAATCGCCGTGACGAAGAAATGGTTTGGGGAGGAATGACATGAAAAGGGACGAGATCGTGACCGCGCTGCGGTGCTGTGCCAGTTTCAATGGCGAATTTGAGTGCAGTAAGGATTGCCCGTTTTTCAGCACGAGCGACGAACTGGGCGACTGCTGCACAAAGAAAAATGTTGCCGCCGCTGACCGATCGAGAACCAGCAGCGGCACATCGAGGCGCTGTTGCAGGCAAACGCCGCCCTGCGGGACACCGTACTGCGGCGGGATGCACAGATCGAGAAGATGAGCGCAGAGCTGACAGACGCGCGAAATGAAATCAAAATATTTTACAACGGTTATGACCAGTTGGACGCTTCCAACAGTAGGCTGATGGCCGCAAACGAGAAGCTGGCGGCAGACCGCAAGGCACTTATCAACGAGCTGTGTCAATACTGCGGGAGGTACAAACAAGCACACGAGGGCGCCTGTGACGGGTGCAAATGGAGGGAACTGTGATGGAACGACTGACGAAACATAGTAAGCAAACATCGCACGAAAACGGTATCTGTTGCACACATTTTTACGGCCCCGAATGCCTCGAAGTTGGCGGGAACTGCGCCATGAATTGCAAGTGGGAAGAAGCGGCGTGGAGCCGCCTTGCCGCCTACGAGGACACGGAGCTGACGCCGGAGGAAGTGGCTGCGCTGGTTAAAGACTGGAGCGACCTTTGCACGATCATCGGAGAGTGCGGCGGCATCACCCGACTGCGAACGCTGGCGGAGGCAGACAAGGACGGTCGACTGGTGGTGCTGCCGTGCAAGCCGGACGGCTCAATGCTTAATACAAGCGACCCAGAGAGACCGGAAATTATGAAACGGATCCACTTTGCGGTTGCTTATGTGTGTGGCGGAATCGTATTTCATCAGCCCTATAACATATTTCTCGAAAATATTGCTGCGGGCTATATTCGACCGCTGAATGAGGCGGATATAAGAGCATTGGAGGCGATGAAGAATGAGTAAGGCTGTTATGCTGAGCATTCGCCCGAAGTGGTGCGAGAAGATCGCCAGAGGCGAAAAGACAATTGAGGTCAGAAAGACGCGCCCGAAGCTGGAAACGCCGTTTAAGTGCTACATTTACCGGACAAAAGGAACTGTTCCCCATATCATCAATGATAAATGGGTACAGATGGAGGTTGGCGGAACGGTCATCGGGGAGTTTACCTGCGACCGGATTTACAAGATTGACAAGGATAGTACGGATTTTCTTTTTAAGGCCGGGGGGCTATCCGTTTACAAGCAAACTGCCGAAGAAAAGTGTGGCCTGTGTGTTGCTATGACAGACGATGAGTTGCACGGCTATCTTGGACATTACCAGGGCTACGGCTGGCATATCTCCAACCTTAAACTCTACGATCCGCTGAAGAAACTGGGGGAGTTTTCCCCTGTGTGCAGGTATAAAAATGATGACCAATCGTGTCAATCGCGCAGGGTTGCTTGCTCATATCAGAAATATGACTACAACCCTGACGGGAGTATCAATCTTGTTGAGTGTGGGAGGACGCTTGAACGTCCGCCCCAGAGCTGGTGCTATGCGGAGGAAATGTGATGGAACGACTGTGGGATTACTGCGCGTTCTGCGGAAAGCGCATCGAAACGGGCGAAAAGTGCTACGGTTTGCCAAACGGAGATAGCTTCTGCACAGATTGCTGTGTTAAAGAGAACGAGGGTACGGCTGTATCCGACGGGGAGGAAGAACAGGAGGCGATGGAAGATGTTTGACCTGAAACCTTGCCCGTTCTGCGGCGGAGAAGCAATACTTGAAACAGTAGATGGCAACGGTTCAGAAGAATGCTATATATACTGTCCAGAGTGTGATTTTGAAAGTAACGTATATAGCGAGCCTAAATTTATTATCGAAAAGTGGAACAGGAGGGCTTACAATGGCGACAAAGAGAGTATGTGACCGCTGCGGAGCGGAGATCAACCCGTTTAACTCCGTCACCTATGCCGGTATGCGGCGAGTTAAGAATGACATAAACGACAACGACTACGAGCTGTGTGTTTCGTGCGCTCACGAACTGCGGAAGTGGTTCAACGGGGAGGAGAACGACAATGGCTGAATACATTGATAAAAACGCCACCGTTGGCATTTTGGAGGCCATGAGCAGAAGCGCCGACTGTGAGTGTATTAAAAAACGGCTTGAAAAGGCAGCGAAACGAGTAAGCGCAATCCCCGCCGCTGATGTTGCCCCGGTGGTGCAGTGTAATGACTGCAAGCATAGCTGGGAGGATATAAGCGGGTTGTGTTGCTCGCATGGGGTTTGCGTTGACCTTAATGTGCCGGGTGATTTTTATTGTGCTTATGGAAAAAGAAAGGAAAAAGGTGAAAAGTGATGTCTTGGTGGAACGCAAAATACACGAACGGCAACGGGGACAACAAAATCACTTTTGGTAGCAAATATTACGAGAGGGCAAAGGCGGTTGAAAAGGTATGTCAGGCCGTGATTGATAAAAAAGTCAAAACGCCGGACGATGTGGCGGTAGTGGTACGCTGCAAGGACTGCAAGCACTACGACATGGGCGTATGCCTTAAAATCTACTCGGACGGAAACGTGCATCCAGAGGCGTGGCAGAGCCGCAGGCCGGACGACTTCTGCTCTTACGGCGAACGAAAGGACGGGGCAGATGCAGAAGGGTGACACGATCCGGGCGCGGTTTATGACGCTTCCAGACTTATTCCCCGGCAAGGGGTGCGAAGAAAAGAAATTCCCTATACGCAAGGGCGCGGTGGTGTATGTGCATCCGAAGGGGCGGTACATCGTGGCGGAGTGCGGCGGGGTGCGGGAGACATTCTTCCCGGAGGAGGTGGTAGAGTGAAAGAGCAGACGGTCGAATACTTGAGACTATACTTTGAGTGCGGATGGCGCATGAGCACGATTGCACGGCATTTTGGTGTAAGCACATCCACTGTATCTCGCTGTATATCCAGAGCAGAACGGCGCGAGTGCCCCTTTGCTAAAAACTGCCGGTACTGCCCGCTGAAAGAATGTGCGATAAAAGAAGAGTATGCACCGTATGTAAACGCAGGAATTAGGTGATGTTGCACAACGAAATGCAACAACAAAAAAAGATGTGATAACGTGGGGGTGCAGGGGCGAACTCTGCATCTCCATTCTTTTTCTTTTCCCCCTTCTTTTCCTGATGGGCGGGGCTTCGGCTCCGCCCGGAGGGAGCAATATGCAGGCAGAAGCTGGGTGGATACAGCTCCGATATGAAGAATTTTCGGGTTCGCAAGTTCAAATCTTGCTGTCTGCACCATAGGCGTGGCCCCTTGCCTCGCAGCCGCACGGAGCGTAAGCCTGCGGAAGTGGTCTTTCCTGTGCGCTGTACGAAAGCGGCAGGACGAATAATAATTATTTGGCTGGCTCCGGCTGTGAATGAAGAAACGGATGCGACCGACGTACCGGCGCAGGGCTGAAAAGTCCGTGGTTGGTTCGGGTGCCGGCGTGCCGAAAGAAATCCGAGGCGTGGATGCGGTGTGGTGGCGGTTGTCTTAGGACAAAGCCGCTGTGTAGGACAGTATGGATGCGTGGTGGCACCCGACCGATTGTGTAAAACAACAGGCGATGCGCTGGCAGACCGCTGTAAGGGATGCGTCCCAAATAGTCTGCTTACATAAAACAGGACTTCCCGCACCTCTTAAAAATGTGACCCAGGGGAGACATGGAATACAGGCGAGGCGAAAGCCGGGGAAGGACGCGGCAATGACAAGGGCCAGTGGTGGGAGGCCGCTGCGTCAGGAAAGAAAGGGTGTGAGCGTATGCCGGCAGGAGCGCCGAGAAAATGGAAAAGCGTAAAGGCGATGCAGGCGGCGATTGATGCTTACTTTAAGGCGTGCGAGGGAGAGCCGTTTATCGGGGACGACGGATGCACGGTGCGGGATAAGTATGGGATACCTATCATCATAAACGCAAAGCCTCCGACGATCACGGGGCTGGCTCTGGCATTAGGCTTTACCGGGCGGCAGGCGTTGATTGATTATCAGGCAAGGCCGGAATTCGCGGACACGGTCACGCGAGCAAAGGCGCGGTGCGAAGAATACGCAGAGGCGCGGTTATATGACCGGGACGGCGCGAACGGCGCAAAGTTTAGTCTGAGCTGTAATTTCGGGTGGCGCGAGAAAGCGCCGGAGGCAGACCGGCAGGAGATCGGCGTGGTGCTGATGCCGGAGGTAAAGACGGATGCCTGAGATCGTGTGGAAACCGCAGGAGCGGCAGGCCGTATTTATGGCAAGGCCGGAATATGAAGCCCTGTATGGTGGGGCGGCGGGCGGCGGCAAGAGCGACGCGCTGGTCATCGAAGCGCTGCGGCAGGTGCATATACCGTGGTACAAGGCGCTGATCCTGCGCAAGACATTCCCTCAGCTGCGGGAGCTGATCGACAAGACGCTGAACTACTACCCCCGTGCGTATCCAAAGGCGCGGTACAACGGCAGCAACCACACATGGCGGTTTCCCTCCGGTGCGCAAATCGTGTTCGGGAGTATGAACAGGCCGCAGGACAAGATACAGTATCAGGGGCAGGCGTATGACTTTATCGCTTTTGATGAGCTGACGCATTTTACTCAGGAGGAGTACGACTACCTGAAATCCCGTAATCGTCCCAACGGGGCGGGGACACGGGTCTATATGCGATCCACCGCCAACCCCGGCAACATCGGGCATGGATGGGTCAAGGAGCGGTTTATCACGGCGGCACCGCCGATGCAGCCCATCACAGAGGAGGCGGTGTGGTATACGCCGGACGGGAAAAAGCACACGGGGCAGCAGCAGCGGATATTCGTGCCGTCCTCGGTGTTTGACAACAAGATCCTGATGGAGAATGATCCGTTATATGTGCAGCGGCTGGCCAGTATGCCGGAGGCGGAGCGTAACGCCCTGCTGTACGGCAACTGGGACAGCTTCGAGGGGCAGGTGTTCACGGAGTGGAAAAACGACCGGGAGCACTATCTGGACAGGAAGCAGACCCACGTCATCGAGCCGTTTCGGATACCGGAGGACTGGGTGATCTGGTGCGGGCTGGACTGGGGCTACTCCCGTCCCTTTTCCGTGGGGTGGTACGCGGTAGACAGAAACAGGCGGATGTACCATATCCGGGAGTTTTACGGCTGCAACGGGACGCCCAACCGTGGCGTGATGTGGGAGCCGACCAAGGTAGCGCAGGAGATACGGCGCATCGAGGCGGACGACCCAAACCTGCGGGGGCGGGACATACACCGCGTGGGCGACCCGGCGATCTGGCAGAGCGACGGCACGGAGAGCGTGGGTGCTCTGATGGAGCGTGAGCGTGTCTACTTTGAAAAAGGCGACCACGCACGGATCAACGGCAAGATGCAGATCCACCACCGGCTGGCGTTCGACGCAGACGGCGTGCCGATGCTGTATGTGTTCAACACCTGCAAGAACTTCATACGGACGGTTCCGAACCTGGTCTATGACCAGACAGACGTGGAGGACATCGACACGGACGGCGAGGATCACATCTACGACCAGCTGCGGTACGTCTGTATGAAAAACCCTATCGGGCCAAGGGACATGGGACACATCGTGGAGCGTCCCTATTCGCCGCTGGACACAGAGGACGAGTACAGGCCCAGCCGGTACGCATTTTATCAGACCTATTAAGGGGGAAAAGGATATGGAGAGATACGGCATCCCCGGCATTGTGCCGGAAGACGGTATGCCGCCGGAGATGGCGGCGATGCTGCTGGAGCGGACGGACGACACGCCCACCATCACAGAAAAGGACGTGGAGCGCGGGATCGACCTGCTGACGCGGTACAAAAACGGCAAGGGCAATCTGGAGAGCCGGGTGGTCAACGACGAGCTGTGGTGGGAGCTGCGGCACTGGGAGGGCATCGGGCAGAGCAAGGCCAAGCTGGTGGACAAGAGCGGCAAGGAAGTCCTCTCCTCCCCTCCCCAGCCCAAGCCTACGTCGGCGTGGCTGTTTAACACCATCCAGAATAAGCACGCGGACGCGATGGACAACTATCCGGAGCCGGTGGTGCTGCCCCGTGAAAAGAGCGACGAGCAGAGCGCAAAGACGCTGAGCCAGATTTTGCCGGTGGTGCAGGAGTATAACCATTTTGAGCAGGTGTACTCCGACAACTGGTGGGAAAAGCTGAAGCACGGCACGGCGGTGTACGGCGTGTTCTGGGACAGCAAGAAGGACAACGGGCTGGGCGACATCGAGATTCGGGACATCGACCTTTTGAACCTGTTCTGGGAGCCGGGGATCACGGACATCCAGAAGAGCCGGAATCTGTTTATCGTGGATCTGGTGGACAACGACCTGCTGGACAGCGAGTACCCTCAGCTCAAGGGCAAGCAGAAGGGCAAGGTCGTGGACGTGAAGGAGTACATCTATGACGACACCGTGGACACCAGCGAGAAGAGCGTGGTAGTGGACTGGTATTACAAGGTCAAGACACCCAGCGGCAGGACGGCGCTGCACTACGTCAAGTTTGTTGGCTCCACCCTGCTGTACGCCAGCGAAAACGATCCGGAGTATCGGGAGCGTGGCTTTTACGACCACGGGATGTATCCGGTGGTGCTGGACGTCATGTACCCGGAGAAGGGTACGCCTATCGGCTTTGGCTATGTGGCGATCTGCAAAGACCCCCAGCTTTATATTGATAAGCTCAGCGCCAACATTCTGGAAAACGCGATGATGGCGACCAAAAAGCGTTTCTTTGTGTCGGAAAGTACGGCCATCAATGAACAGGAATTTATCGACTGGAATCGCCCTTTGGTACACGTCAACGGCGAGATCGGCGACCAGCGGATCAAGGAGATCGTCACCCAGCCGCTTTCTGATATCTACGTCACGGTGGCGCAGATGAAGATCGAGGAGATGAAGGACACGGCGGCGAACCGGGACGTAAACTCCGGCGGCACCACCAACGTGACGGCGGCAGCGGCTATTGCCGCCTTGCAGGAGGCCGGAAACAAGGCAAGCCGGGATATGATCGCCGCCAGCTACCGAGCCTACATACAAATTAACACGCTGTGTGTGGAGCTGATGCGGCAATTTTACGATGTGAGCCGCAGCTTCCGCATTACCGGCGATGGCAACGAGTATCAGTTCGTAGACTTCGATAACACTGACTTGCAGGATCAAGTGACGGGGCTGGACACGATGGGCAACGAGATGTTCCGAAAGCCTGTGTTTGACTTGAAAATCAAGGCGCAGAAAAAGAATCCTTTCTCTCGCATGGAGCAGAACGAGCGGGCCAAGGAACTGTACTCCCTGGGCTTTTTCAATCCTGACAACGCGCAGGCCAGTCTGACGGCGCTGGAGATGATGGACTTCGAGGGCATCCAGACCGTGCGGGAAAAGGTGATGCAGGGGCAGACCCTATTGAATATGCTGATGCAGATGCAGTCGCAGATCGCCATGCTGACGGGCGCTATTATGCCGCAGGAGGGCGCGGGCGCTGCACCGGCGCAGACTAACGGCGGCACACCTGCGGAGGCCACCAGCCAGCTTGCAAGCGGCATCATGGAGGCACAGACGCCTATGACCGGCTACGGGCAGGCATTGGCAAAGCGTAGTACGCCCAGCCTATGACGGAGGTAACACTGCATCACGGGGACAACTGCTCCGTGATGTGCAAGGGACACGCCACAGGATACCCTGACGTGTGTGCGGCGGTAAGCTGTCTCTTGTACACGGCGGCGGGCTGGCTGCACAACACGCAGGAGGCGGAGCTTGTGCTGGAACGGCTGGACAGTGGGGATGCGTACCTGCGCTGGCACGGCGGGAGGTGGCTGTATGACCTGCTTAAAATTGGCTTTTTGCAGCTGGAAAAAGCCAAGCCGGAGGCGATCTCCGTAAAAATCGAAAAAAAATAAAAATATTTTTCGTTTTAGGGGTGCGGGAGACCGCGCCCCCTTTCTATGATATAGATACTTCCTCCCTGCCTGCGCGGTGTGACGGCGGTGAAGATCCGCCGCCCGCCGCAATGGTGGATAGGGGGCGCTGCACGGGAGCGATATGCCCGCGAATCAAAGGAGGAACAGATATGTACCTTTACAAAATCTCCCTCGGCCTCTTTGACGGCGAGGGCGGCGATGGGGCGACAGCTGCCACCGCACAGGGCGAGACACAGGCAAGCTCCGGTACCACCCGCCAGAGCAAATCGGGCGCACTGGCCAACGTCAAGTACGGCAAACAGGCGGAGAGCCAGACGGAAGTACAGTCCGACGCCGGGACTGAGGATAAGGTGAAGGACGTGGAGACCACGTCCGACGCGCTGGAGGCCAAGAAAAAGGCTTTCCGGGAGCTGATCAATGGGGAGTACAAGGATCTGTACACCCAGGAGACACAGCGGATGATCGACCGGCGTTTCAAGGAGGCGCGGGAGGCGGAGAAGCGGATGCAGTCCTACCAGCCGGTGCTGGATACGCTGATGGAGCGTTACGGCATCGCGGACGGGGACGCAAAGCGTCTGCTGGAGGCCGTGGACAACGACCACGCCTACTGGAGCGAAGCCGCCGAGGAGGCGGGCATGAGCGAGGAGCAGTACAAGGAGTTTCGCCGTCTGCGGCGGGAAAACGCCGAGCTGCTTCGCGGCCAGCAGATGCAGCAGCAGGAGGCGCAGATCCGGGCGCAGAGCGAGAAGTGGTACATGGAGGCGGAGGCCATGAGGAGCAATCCCATGTACCAGAACTTTGACCTTGTGCAGGAGCTGCAAAACGACGAATTTGTGAACCTGCTGAAAGCCGGAACACCGATGGAGCACGCATACAAGGTGCTGCACTTTGACGAGCTAATGGGCAATGCGGTACAGGCCGCTGCCGCCAGCACGGAGAAGAAGGTGGCCGATAACGTCCGGGCCAAGGGCAATCGTCCCAGTGAGAACGGTACCAGCTCCAACAGCGCGTTTGTTACAAAGACGGATCCCTCGAAGTTGACGAGAGCGGACTTTGAGGAGATCGAGCGGAGAGTAGCAAGAGGCGAACGCATTTCCTTTTGACCTACGGCTCCGCTGCGATATGCGGAAAGGAGCTATTACATGAATGCAATTTACAACGACCTGTACCTGATGCCGGTGGTGCTGAACCTGTTTGACGCATACACCAATACCACGCTGGATCCCGGTCTGAGCGACGAGATGAAGGTGTATTACTCTATGCGCCTCATCAACCTTGCCGAGCCGGAGTTGATCCATGACCAGTTTGGCCAGAAGCACCCCATCCCCAAGAACAGCGGCAAAACCATCGAGTTCAGAAAGTACGACAGCCTGCCCAAGGCGCTGGTGCCTCTGACCGAAGGTGTGACCCCCGCCGGTCAGAAACTTAGCATGGGCGTGATCCGCGCCACCATCAAGCAGTACGGTGGCTTCGTCGAGCTGTCCGATATTCTGGAGCTGACGGCCATCGACAACAACCTGGTGCAGGCCACCCGCCTTCTGGCATCTCAGGCAGGCCGTACCGCCGACACCATCACCCGCGAGGTGCTGGCTGGCGGCACCAACGTGGTGTACGCCGGTGGTGCGAAGGATCGCTCTGAGCTGGTGGGCGGCGACAGCACCGCCGAGAACAACAAGTACCTGACGGTGGACGACATCCGCAAGGCTGTACGCGCCCTGAAGGTCATGAACGCCCAGAAGATCAACGGCTACTTTGCCGGTATCATCCATCCCGACACCGCCTATGACCTGATGAGCGACAAGAAGTGGGTGGATGTGAAGACCTACTCCGACCCCGACGGCATCTACGAGGGCGAGATCGGCAAGATCGAGGGTGTGCGCTTTGTGGAGACCACAGAGGCAAAGATCTTTCATGCCACTCCCCTGAAGATCGAGGACGGCGCCGAGGAAAGCGCCCGCAACCTGACTGCCAAGAGCGCGACCGGGAAGGTCATTACCATCAAGGAAAAGCTCACCGACAAGCAGGCCAAGGCGCTGACTGGCAGAGACATTCTGATCGGCAAGGATCTTCTGGAGGTGGAATCTGCTGCCGCAGGTGCTGCCGGTGCCGCTACCATCACTACGAAAACGGCACCTGCCGCTGTGACCGACGGCACGGTGGTGTATCCCGGCGAGGGCGGCGCAAATGGCCGCGACGTGTACTCTACCCTGATCCTCGGCGCAGACGCCTACGGCGTGACGGAGCTGGAGGGCGGCGGCTTGCAGCACATCGTCAAGCAGCGCGGCTCTGCCGGTACGGCTGACCCGCTGGATCAGCGTGCCACCGCAGGCTGGAAGCTGACCAAGGTGGCGGAGCGTCTGGTGGAGCAGTACATGGTGCGCATCGAATCCGCCTCCACCTTTGAGAGCGGCGCGATGAACTGACGGTAACGCGGAGGGGGTCATTCCCCCTCCGCATACCCAAAATGCAAGGAGGAATGAGCATGGCTGACAACAAGAAGCAGAGAACTCCGGAGGAGATGGAAAAGGCGCTGGCAGCAGCAAACGAGGCGCTGGCGCAGGCCAAGAAGGAGGCGGAGGATGCCAAGGAGGCCGCGAAAGCAGCAGAGGCCGTTATGCGCGGCATGGCGGCAGGTGAAGCCTCCGACGACGGCATGGTGCCGTTCTGGGCGTTCAAGGATGACGACCGGTACAAGGACGACATCGTGGTGGGATGGAACGGCAAGGTATACCGCATCCAGCGCGGCAAGCACGTCCGCATTCCCCGCGAGGTGTACAACATCATCCGCCGCTCGATGGCACAGGACGCGGCGACGGCGGAGATGCTGGAGCAGAAAAGCCGGGAATATGAGGCGGTCAAGGCGCAGCTGAACTGACAACTGCATACTACCGCGAGACACAAAAAACAGCTGTGACACGGCGCAGCAAGCGCAGGAGAACGCAATTCTCCAGGCTTGCTGTGCCGTTTTTCAGCGGAAAGGAGATGTGTATGACACGAACAATCCCTTTGAAAATACAGAACGAGTATATTATCGGGGACAAGGTGTTGATCGGCGCGGCTGGCAGTCATAACGATGTGATTTTGCGCATGGAATTTTCTTCCATGTGGACAGGACTGACGAAAACGGTGCAGTTCTGCGATGCTTTGGGTGAAAACGTCGTGCAGACGCTTTTGACGGCCAATTTGCTGGAAACCGGAAAAACGAATGTGTATCTGGTGACGGTGCCGGTCGATGCCAAAAAGTACGCAGGCAGAATGGCGGTTGCGATCAAGGGCGCCGCAACATCTGCACAAAAAGAAACACGCGCTACAATGGCGGCCTACGGGACATTTAAGGTTGCGGAAAGCAACTGGAATGAAACCGAGGAAGTAAATCAGGACGTTCCTGCTTCGCAGGCGGAGCAGCTGCAAATCCAGATTGATACGATCCTGGACGACATACAGGATGCACGGTCTGCTGCCGGAGAGGCCGCATCCAGTGCCAGCAGCGCGGCTGGTAGCGCAAGGCAGGCAAAAAACAGCGCTGCAGCGGCAGCCAAAAGTTCAAGCGCTGCGGCGACATCCGCTGCAAACGCGGCAAACAGCATCGTAAGGACGCCTTATATCGGCAGCAACAAAAATTGGTATGTCTGGAACTCGACGGAAAACAAGTATGTCGACACGGGCGTTTACGCCGTAGGGGCGGACGGCCTGAACGGCAAGGACGGCGCATCCATCGTGGCCGACGGGTTGTACGGGTTTGACGTAGATGCAGACACCGGCGAGCTGCGTCTATTCTATACCGGCGACACGCCGCCCAACTTCAGCATCAGTGCCGATGGCCACCTGATCTACACGCTGGATTCCGGCGTGAGTGTAGATATCGGCAGGGTGACGGGGCCTGCCGGCCCCAAGGGCGACACAGGAGACACCGGCGCGCAGGGGCCGCGGGGAGAGCAGGGCACCCAAGGCCCCGCAGGCCCCAAGGGCGACCCGGGCATCACCACCATGACGCAGGCCGCCTACGACGCGGCGGTGGCGGCGGGTACGATAGACGCCGACAGCTGGTACGGCGTGTTTCCGGAGGAGGGCTGACGATGCTGCATCGAGGCACCAAGCCCGGCGCACTGTACAAAGGCGCGTACAAGCCCGGGAAGCTGTACAAGGGCACGCAGCTGGTGGCGGGGTATGCGGACGTGTCCAAGGCCGCGCCTGCCAGCTGGGACGGCACCTACGACGACGTGATGGGCGTCACAGCCACAGGCAGGGGCAAGCAGGACGGAACGCCCACCCCCACCGCGCCGGTGCCGCTGGTGGCGGCAGAGGGAAGCCTGACGGCCAGCGGACGGACGGGCACCACGCCCACCACCGTGACGCTGCCCACCCTGCGGGCCATACCCGGCACCGATATCCGCGATACGCTGGCGTACATCGGCGGCGGGCAGTGGCAGATCACCCGGCGGGTGGGGGTGGTGCAGTTCGCCGGCACGGAAAACTGGACAATCGGCGGCCTTAAAGCAGACAAATCAGACTGGTATTATCAGTCTCCCGCTCTGGCGGATGCCGTGAATACCGCTGTCTCAGATAGCGCCTGCACACATTATCCGGCCGCGATTATCTCCAACAACCAGACCCGGCAAGGATGCGGGGTCGTTTGGCGAACTGTCCGTGTCCGCTGGGGCGACCCGCCGGACGGCGCGGACGCATGGAAAGAATTTCTGGCGGCGCAGGCTGCCGCCGGGACGCCTATGACCGTTTGGTATACGCTGGCTGCGCCCACCACGGAGACGGTGACGCTGGGGACGCTGTACAGCTACCCGGTGCAGACGACGCTGGACATCAGCGGCGATTTCCCGTCTGATGTGGTCGGAACGTGCAAGACGGGTATCTGAAAGAGAGGAGAGAAGCATTATGGCAATCACAGAAATGGTGGTGGCGTTTGAGGTGGGCGGCGCCACCATCGAGAGCCGCACCTATCAGCCGGGGGACGTATTCGGCGCGCTGCCCGTGGAGGATGGAATCCGCTACTGGTACATGGCAGACGGCACGGAGGTGCTGCCCACTACCGCCGTCCCCTTGCGCAACTTCACGGTGTACGGCAGCGCCAACAAGTGGATCAATCTGGGCCTTGTCAGCGCCTACGGCGACGCAAGGAGGGGCGGCTACACCGGCACCTACACGGCGTTCTGCGGGGCGCTGGCGGGCATCGGCACCTACGCCGCGCCCAATCTGCTGCGAAACTGGTACTTTGGCCATCCGGTGAACCAGCGGGGCGTCAGCGGCACCATCAGCACCGCCGGGTACTTTCTGGACGGGTGGAAGCTGGTCAGCGGCTCCGTGACCATCGGGGCGGACGGCATCACCCTCAACGGCACCATGGCGCAGGTGCTGGAGGACGCGCCGGTGGGTACGGTGACGGCCACCGCCCTGACAGATGAGGGCGTCGTTCCCGTGGGCTACGACAGCACCACCAAGACCTTCACCGTCACGGCGGCGGGCACGAAGCTCATCGCCGCCAAGCTGGAGCTGGGCGATGTGCAGACGCTGGCGCATCTGTACGGCGGCGCGTGGGTGCTGAACCAGCTGCCCGACTACGGCGCGGAGCTGGCGCGGTGCCAGCGGTATCTGGTGCCGCTGGCGTCGGATCTGGTGCAGGCCGTAATCATCGGCACGGGTATGATCTTCTTCTTCGTGCCGCTGCCCGTGACCATGCGGGCGACGCCCACCATCGTTGTGGATGATTTCAAGGTACGCAGCGTTATGGGCGGCACGGATCAGACGGGCTTCACGTTCGCCGTCACGGCGGCGCGGGCCAACGGCGTGATGATCTCCGCCGCCAAGGCCAGCCACGGCATGACCGCCGCCGCCCTCAACGCGGGCGCGGTGTCCCTGCTGTCGGCGGAGCTGTGAGGGGGTGACAAGGATGGATGTTTGGACACAGGTGGCAGTGCCTCTCGTAGTGGCGGTGCTGACCAGCAGCGGCCTGTGGGCCGTGGTGGCCAAGCGCGTCGACAAGGGTGACGCCCAGCGCAAGATGCTGGTGGGGCTTGCCCATGACCGCATCATACATCTGGGTATGGTGTACGTCGACCGCGGGTACATCACGCAGGACGAGTACGAGAATCTCAACGATTATTTGTACACCCCCTATGAAAAAATGGGCGGAAACGGCAGTGCAAAGCGCGTCATGGAGGAAGTGCGGAAACTGCCGATCCGCAAAATGTGACAGGCCGACAGGCCGGAAAGGAATTTGTTATGAAGCTGAACAACAAGGTATACGACATCCTCAAGTGGCTGGTCATCATCGTCATGCCCGCCGTGGCCACGCTGTACGCGGCGCTGGCGGCTGTCTGGGCTTGGCCCTGCGCCGATGAGGTGGTGACGACCATCACCGCCGTGGACACATTCCTCGGCGCGGTGCTGTGCATCTCTACGGCGCAGTACCACAAGGAGGCTGGCAACAATGGTTAAGCGGGTGTATCTGTCTCCCAGCGACCAGCGAAGCAACGTCTATGCGGTAGGTGACACCACCGAGGCTATCCAGTGTGGGCGCATTGCATGGGCGTGTAAGGCGGCGCTGGAGCGCTCCGGTGTGGAGGTGATGGTGGGGCAGTACGACACCATGGCCAACCGCGTGGTGGCGTCCAACCGGTTTAAGGCCGATCTGCATGTGCCCATCCACACCAACGCCGCCAACGGCAAGGCCACCGGCACGCACATCTTCTGCTACGATGCTGACCGGAACAGCGCCGGGTACAAGGCATGCCGGGAGGTACTGGATGTGCTGGGGCCGGTGACGCCGGGATCTCCCGACGTGGTGCGGGCGTATCCCGCGCTGTACGAGGTGAAGTATCCCGCCGCGCCCACGGTGTATATCGAGGTGGATTTCCACGATGTCCCCAGTGTTGCACAGTGGATCATCGCCAACGCCACGGTTATCGGCGAGACCATCGCCAAGGGCCTGTGCGCGGCGCTGGGTGTCGAGTTTGTGCCGGGGGAGAACACCCCGGAGCCGGTGCCCGTGCAGGTGGAGACGGTGGCTATGCAGGTGCGGGTGCTGCGCCGGGGTATGACCGGCGCGGATGTCAAGACGCTGCAGGCGGCATTGATCGCCTATGGCTACAGCTGCGGCGCTGTCGGTGCGGACGGCGACTTCGGCGCGGGCACCGAGGCGGCGCTGAAGAAGTTCCAGACCGCCTATAAGCTGGGTGCGGACGGCATCGCCGGTAAGGGCACCTGGGGCAAGCTGCTGGGGGTATAGGAGGTATAAATGACCATTACGTTGGCAATTTCACGGGTGGACGAGCTACGGCCTAACACCATCAGCGACGAACAAAAGGCTGCGTGGGTGATGGAGCTGGACGGGCAACTCGCGGAACGGCTTGATGCAAAACCGCGCGTGTACGATTGGCCGGCGGAGGAGCGGGAGCTTTTGCTCCCGTCTCCTTACGACCGGCTGTATGTGCTGTATCTCTGTTGTCAGGTGGACTACTACAACAACGAGACGGCCATGTATGGCAACGACAAGGTGGTTTATGACGAGGCGCTGAATGAAGCCATCGCATGGTGGCGTCGGCAGCACTGCCCCGCATACAGCGGAAATGTGCAGGTGATGTGATGCGTATTCCCGAACTTCCCTACAACATGAGCCCCAACAAAATGGAGATCGTGCAGATGCGGGGCATCAACTGGTCAGATAATCTTAGGGACGGCGATTTGCGGGACAGCCTGAATCTGTCCGCCAGACGCTGGCCCTACATCACGACCCGAAAGGGCCGTGTAAAGCAGACGGCGTACCAGAATGTGACCGCTCTGACGGCGTGGGATAAACTGGTAGCGGTGCAGGGCACGTCCCTGCTGTACGACGGACGGGTCGTGGGCACGGTGACTGCCGGGAAAAAGCAGTTTGCCGTGGTCAATACAAAAATGGTGATTTGGCCGGACAAGGTGTATTTAGACATCACCAGCCGCAGCGTGAAGCCGTTGGCAGCATCTTTGACGGGAAGCAAGGCCACGTTCACCAAGAACAAAATGACGGTGGCCGGGTGGACAAACCTGACCACAAAGTTCAAGGCGGGAGACGGTATTACGATCTCCGGCTGCACGACCAAGACGGAGAACAACAAGGATATTGTCATTAAATCCGTGACGGCCACTGAGATCACCGTTGCGGACAACACCTTCACGGAGGCCACGGAAGCCAGTACCGCCATCAAGCTGGAACGGAAAATTCCTGACCTCGACTTTATCTGTGAGAGCGAAAACCGCCTGTGGGGCTGCGACAACACGACGCAGACCATTTATGCCAGCGCTTTGGGCGACCCTACCAACTTCTTTGTGTACGAGGGTGTGTCCACGGATTCCTACGCGCTGGCGGTTGGTACAGACGGCCAGTTCACAGGCTGCTGCAAGCTGAGTTCTTCCGTTCTGTTCTGGAAGGAAACCAAGCTGCACAAAATGCTGGGAGGCTATCCGGCGGAATACGCCATGTACACCTACGAAATGGAGGGCCTGCAAAGCGGCTGCCATAAAAGCCAGCAGGTCATCAACGACACGCTGTTTTATAAGGGGCCGCATGGGGTGTACGCCTATTCCGGCGGTACGCCAACGCTGATCAGTGAGAACTTCGGAGAAAAAGAATTTACCGATGCGGTGGGCGGCAACGACGGCGACAGCTACTATCTGAGCGTAAAGGACGGCGCGGCATACAGACTGATGGTGTATGAAACCAAGACCGGCATATGGGTATTGGAGGACGATACCGAAGCTGTGGACTTTGCCCGCATCGGCAAGACCCTGTACATGCTGGACGGCGACGGCAATGTGCGGCTGCTGGACAGCGCGGATACGCCGCAGACACAGCCATGGATGCTGCAATTTGCACCCATGTACGAAATGTTGAACGGGAAAAAAGCGTATTCCAAGATCATGATCCGCATGGAACTTCCGCAGGGTAGCTATATGATCGCCAAAGTCCGCTGCGACGGAAAGCCGTGGCAGGAGTGCGGGCGCGTAGTCGGACGGGATTTTAACGTAAGCACGATGCGCCTGTCGGCCAACCGGTGCGACAAATTTGAATTGCGGATGGAGGGCAGCGGGCCGTGTACGATCCTTGGCATTACGAGAGAATTTATAGTGGGGAGTGATGTGAAATGATCGTATTCCCCGAAAGCCTGAATGCGATGCCCAAAGACACGGAAAAGGCAATCGGTAAACTGTCTGCTTACATTAAGTACATGTGCCAACGGACAGAATGGGCCGTGGGCAACATGACAAAGAACGTCAGCGCCGCAGGCGTGTCCAGCGCAGAAACGTATACGCTGCTGCTGGCGCTGCAGGGCACGGTGTCGGCATTGCAGAGCACGGTCAACAGTCATAGCGCCAGTATATCGGCGCTGCTGCAAAGCGTTACGACACTGAGCAATGACCAAACTGCGCTGGCTGGCCGCGTGACGGCACTGGAACAGCGCGTGACGGCACTGGAAAACAACAACACGGAGGGCACATAATGGATATCAGAAAAAAATACGACGATATTGGGAAGAAAAAAACCACACTGCCGTCTTTGGCAAATGCCATTGAGAAATCTTGGGGGGTCGGCCCCTACAACATTGGCAACATCAACGGCTCCCGGAGCACCATAACGCCCACGCCAAGCATTGCAGGGGCTGTTTCCGGTGCGGCACCTCGGAACTATTCAACCACGGGACCGACCGCAGCGGTAACTGGGGCGATTACCGGCGCTATTCCGCGAACACCGAGCGGGCTTTCCCCGGATGCTGTTCTTGCCGGGGCGATCCGTGGCGGCGCAGGCATTTCCTTCTTGCCGACGGATACCGGCAGAGGCGGGGCATCCAGCGGCGGATCTTACGGATCGAATCAGCAGGTAACCCTCCCCACCAGCATTGACGAGCTGCCCACCTACAACAGCGAGTACATGGACACGCTGAATGAGTTGGCCAAACAGCTGATCAGCATGAACTACGATGACTGGACAAAGGGCAGTCAGTATCAGGCGTTGGCTGACCGGTACGGGAATAACGGGCGGATGAGCATGCAGGACGTTCTTGGGCAGGTGGCCAGCCGCACCGGCGGCCTTGCCTCCAGCTATGCCGCCACGGCGGCGCAGCAGCAGTACAACCAGTACATGGCACAGCTGGAGGAGGTAGCGCGGCAGATGTACTCGCAGGATCGAAGCGATTTGCTGGACAACGCCAACCTGTACCGCAATCTGGCCAACGACGAATATGACCGGTACAGGGACAGCTTGGCTGATTATAACGCGCAGAAGGCAGCGAAGAACAAGTCTGCGGATTATCAATTTGATTTTACCGCAGGGACCGGGCCGCGCATCGAAAATTCCGGCAACAAGGTAAAGGCGACAGGCAGCGGCGTTGCTTCTTTCAGCGACATACAGAGGACAATAAGTGGGCGGCTGTATGCCGGGGATGCTGAGGGGGCGGCGCAGTTGGTAGAATCTGTGTGGGATGATCTTAGCCCGAAACAAAAACAGGATATTAAGAAAATGGGCTTTAACGTTTCTGATTAGGAGGCCGTATGAAGGTAACTTACGTTGGGAATACCGAACGAAACGGGAAAAAGCGAAAAGTAACATATACCGGAACGCTTGGCCCCACTGCAGCGCAGGATAAGCGCGGCCCAAAGGCCACATATGTCGGTGTTGATACGAGCAAAGGCTCCTCTGACGGCGTTGCATGGCATACGGACAAGGCTTCAATGCAGGCCAACAAGGAATATTTCAGCTCCAAAAAGCAAAACGACTACAATATTTCCGCCCTTGGCGCGGGGAATTATGGTGCGGACAAGCAGGCCAACAAGGGGTACAACTATGGAAAGGGCCTGCTGAAAGCGGGAGGCATGGGTCTTTCGGCTATCGCACGAGATGTGACCACGCCGCTGGCCTTTGGAGAGCGCACGGTGGCCAAGGGCTGGAACGCGCTGTTTGGAAATATCGCACCGATGAACGAGCGCGGTTTTTTCAACGCATGGGACGAGAATATCGCTCTCGAACAGGAGGGGCTGCAGCAGAAGTACGCGGAAAACACCGCCAAGGGCGGACAGTATGCGGAGAAGGGGGAGAATCTGTTGGCGTCTGCGGTGGAGGCGCTGCCCTCGCTGGCCATCGCCTTCGCCTCCGGCGGCACCAGCGCGGCGGCAAAGGCTGGCACATTGGCAACGCAGACGGCGGCCAAGAGTTCCCCCGCGCTGGTGCAGACGCTGAAGAATGTGGCGGCGGCACGGGCCAAGGACCCCAACTATCTCTCCAGCGCGGCGCAGATCTTTTCTCACAGCTACAACGACGCAAAGACGGAGGGCGTAGATGATAAACGGGCCGCGCTGTACGCCATCGGGAACGCGCTGCTGGGGTCGGAGATCGAGATCAGCGGCGGTATCCAAAACCTGCCAGGAAAGGTGGCAAACCAGGCGGCGTGGCGGACGCTGGTGAACACCATGCTGGACGAAGGCAAGGAGGAGGTGCTGCAGGGCATCATCGACCGGTCCCTGCAAAATGCGGTATATGATGCCGATAATCCGTATTTTGGCGTAAACGAAAACGCGATTTTTGATCCGGGAACCGCTGCCGAAGAGTTTGCTGGAGGCGCTATCGTCGGCGGATTGCTGTCCGGCGGCACAATGGGCGTGAATACCCTTGCCAACCGTGTAGCGTATGGCGCAGCAAAAGCGCAGTACAACCGAGATGTGCAGCAGAACACCGCGCCGGAGATGAACGCAAAGTCTGCGGAGGCGGTGGAGGCTGTGACGCGGGGCGAGACCATCACCGGCAATCAGGCGGCGGCTATCGCCCGTGACCCGGTGGCGGTGGAGGTGCTGGAGCAGCGCACCGGCGTGAAACTGGACACGGACAAGCCGATCAGTCAGGTAAAACGTGACATCGCGGGGCTTGCAAGCCGCGAGGTGACGCAGGAAACGCAGAGGGTTACACCTCCCTCCCCTGCTGTGCAGAAACGCGCAGAGAAGCGCGTAGGCGGCTTTTTGGAAAACGGGCAAAAGGCGTATCAGGAAATGAGCCGGACGGCAGAGGACGCACCTTCCCTGTATGCAGGATTTTCCAGCGTGTACAACGCGGGACTGAACGGCATCGAAGCGGACAAGGCCAAGGGCAAGTACGCGGCGATGCTGACGCCGGAGCAGCGGTACGCGGCGTACAATGCTGGGCTGGAGGACGCACGGGCGCAAGTGGCACGGGAGAACGCGGAGGTAGCGTCCGTGACAACCACGGCGGGTGCCGGTCTGGCGGACAACGAGTATAGTCGGTATCTGATCACAGCAAAGAAGGACACCGCCGCCACGCTGAACACATGGGGCAAGAAGCTGGGCGTCCGGATCGAGATCGTGGATCAGGTGCTTGGCGGCAGAGCCAACGGCCAGTACATCAAAGAGCAGAATCTCATCCAAATCGCCGCTGACAGCTACAATCCGCTTTTGAACGTGACCGCACATGAGATCACCCACCGGATGCAGGACTTGTCCCCCGCTGAATACCGGAAGTTCCGGCAGTCGGCGGTGGAGTACAAGATGCGCGAAAACGGCGCGGACACAGAGGCGGAGATCGTGGAGCGGTACATGGAGACGGCGGAGCAGGAGGGCGTGACGCTGACGCGTGACGAGGTGATGGACGAGCTTGCGGCGGACTTCGCCGGTGATATGCTGGACGACGCAGACCTGTTTGCCAAGTTCTCCAAGGAAAACCGGACGGCGGCGCAGAAGCTGCTGGACAGCCTGAAGGAGTTTCTTGCCAAGGTCAAAACTGCGTTCACCGGCAAATACCGCGACATGGCGGCGCAGGAGGCATACGGCAAGGACTTTGCCGAGCTGGAAAACATTGCCAAGCAATGGCAGGTGGCCTTTGACGCGGCGGAGCGGCAGGCGGAGAAAGCAAAAACCGCCGCCGGTGAGGGCGACGGTGCAAAGTATCAGATCAAGCAGTTCCCCAATGGCATGAAATACGTTCAGGCGGACAGACAAGTGTTATTTGGCAACGATCCCAAGGCGTGGAGTGAACAGCTGGAAAGCTATATCAACGGCAAAATCCGCAATCACGAGGATGTTCGCCTGATTGCCGAGGACGGCGATGTTCTCCTCCTGACAAGTAAATCTGCCGGGAAGCTGAGTAGCATTTACGACAACAATGGTCGAACGCTGGATGAAAAAGCATTTGAACGTAAAGCAAATGCGGCTGCGCACATCGACGAACTCATTAAGGTTTCTGAGCGCGGAGGAAAGACTGTCCTTGACTTTGGTGGGCGTCACGGTGACATGGCAAAAGACGGCTGGAACTATCGAACGGCATATTTCATGGATTTTGACGGAAAGTATTATCGAACGCGCATTTCCGTTGCGCTGGGTAAGGATGGGAGCATTGTCTACAATATCGGGGAAATGCAAGAAAGAAGCACTCCCCAAATTAACGGCTCTTCCGGAAACTCCGGCGCTCAGCGGGGGAATGCTTCTGGTACCAGTATACTCACCGATGGCGAGAATGTCAAGCCGCAGTTTTCACTGAAATCCACGGATAGCACCGGGCGGAAGCTCTCTGAACAGCAGCAGGAGTTTTTCAAGGACAGCAAGGTGCGGGATGCGGAGGGGCGGCTTCTTACTGTCTATCACGGAACAGACGCGGAATTTACTGTATTTGACCCAGACAAAATCGAGCAAAATTACCCGCTTCGAGGTGGTGATCTGGGATTTTATTTCACTCCGTACAAGGAAGATGCGCAAGGGTATGCTGGAAATGCATCCGGCAAACTTGGCGGTGGTTATGTAATGGAGGCGTATTTGAATCTGCGAAATCCTCTCATTGTTGAGGATAGCGGCTGGGGAAGCGCCGCTGGGCAGGCGGACGTAAGGCATTCGGATTTGAAGCGTTGGGCAAAAGATGGCGGACATGATGGTATCATTGTAAGGTCAACGGATGAGATCATGGACGACAACGGGACACCTGATACAGTTTACATTGCGTTTTCTCCAGAGCAGATTAAACGGGTGGACAATCCCAACCCAACCAGCGACCCGGATATACGGTTTTCGCTGAAAGCTTACTCGGAGGCGGAGAAAAAAGATCATGTAAAATCCGCAAAGGAATTTTTCGGCAAGACGTACAGCTGGAACGAGACCGGGTACATCACCACGGACGGCACGAAACTGGACTTCTCCGGACGGCATGATGGTGGCCCCGGCGGCTACCGAACCGTAGATCATCGGAATATCCGTGGCGCGCTGGGGCTTGATTACGGCGGGGACGATTACAGCGGCGCGATGGTACAGTTTATGGGCGAGGGGAATATCCGTATCAGCCCGGAAAGCGGCGGTATCAACCTGTCGGTCATGCCCACAAAGGCGCAGTTTGATTCTCTGGCTGACTTCATTAGCAAAAACAGAGGCGAAGTCATTCTGGATTTGGATGACGCCAACGGGAATACCGTGTCCAGCACGGAATACCCGAAGGGGACGCACAGCAGCAAGGTCATCAACGACATAAAGGCGTACTTTGAGAATGGAACGACACCGTATGTATCGGAGCTTGAAAAGTTCCGGTATCAGCTCAAGAATACGGCGGAGGTGGAGCGCGAGGCGCGGGAACTCAAGAAGGAGCGAAACGCGCTGGCCAAGCAGAATGAGGCGCTGAAACAGCGGGTGCAGGAGCTGAAGGGCGAAATGCGCATCAGCAAGGAACCGTCCGTGGTGCTGCGGGACGTGAAAAAGCTGGGGCAGAATCTCATCCGCGAGTACGGCAGCGATGTGAAATACGCGGACGTGCAAAGCGAGATGGGCGCGCTTGCCAAGGCTGTGATGAAGCGGGACGTGACGATGGAGGATTTGATGCCACACGCCAAGGCCGTGGCGGAGGCCATCGTGGACAACACGACGGAGCTGACGGAGTACGGCGCGGAGCTGCTGGAAATTCGGGACTATTTGAAGCGGCAGACCATCCAGTTCGGCGGGGACATGGCAAACTACGGCGATTTTCGAAAGAGCCACATGGGAACGCTGAAACTGAACAAGTCCAATGGCACGTCTGTGGATACCGTGTATGGCGAGTTGGCGGAGATGTTTGGCGAGGGCTATTTCCCCAGCGACGTGTATACCGAGGCGGACATGCTGCTGCAAATAGGTGACGTGCTGGACAGCATGGACACCATCTATGAAAACCCCTTCGACAGCTACCGTGATGCAGCCATTCAGGAGATTGCCAACGACATCATTGACGGAATGATTTCCGATCAGGTGCGGCAGAAGAAAACGTATGCAGACAGGCGTGCGCTGGAGAAGCAGGAGGCCGTCGGTCGTGTGCGTGAGATGCTGTCCCGTGAGCGGCAGAAGCGCCGGGACGACGTAAACGCGCTGCGGAAGAAGTACAACGAGAAGACCAAGAAGGGCAGCGAAAAACGGAAAGCAACGGCGATGCGGGCGCGGATCGCACGGCACACCGGCGCGATCTCCCGTAAGTTGGTGAATCCAACGGACAAGCAGCACATTCCGGAGCGGCTGCGTGTGGCGGTGGCAAGCCTGCTGCAAAATATCAATCTGGAAAGCGCGTACAGCTACGACGAAAACGGGCGGCTGCGGAAGAACGCGGACGGCGACCCCACCAGAAGGACGCTGGAGGCAGACCGGCTCAAGCAGATCTATGATGATATTCTGGACAACGAGGGGAATATGGTAGTAGACCCGGCGCTGACGGAAAGCGGCGGTCTGCTGGATTCTCTGTCCGCGCTGGGCGGCAAGCGCATTGCGGATATGAGCGTGTCCGAGCTGGAAACGGTGTGGAACGCGATCCGTGCCATTGAAACGACGCTGACAACCTACGACAAGACGCTCTCCTCCGCGAAGTACAAGAGCACCAGCGAGTGGGCGGAGCGATTTGCGGCGGACAGCATGGGCAGGAAGCGGCGAAACCGCAAAATTTCTCTGGATATGGCAGACCCGTATACGTTCTTCTCTGCCTACGGCGATGCAGGTAAGCAACTGTACAGAACGCTGCGGAACGCGCAGGATCAGCAGCACTGGATGCTGAGGGATGTGCAGCGCGAGGCGGAAAAGTTCTTGGACAAGAACGTGTATAAAAAACGCTTTGACCGGCACACTTTCACCACAGGCCGGGGCGTGGAGTTGACGCTGACCACCGACCAGATCATGAACCTGTACAATCTGGCGCGGCGCGGCGAACAGGCCATGCACCATCTGACGGTGGGCGGCATTGTGCAGCCGGAGATCAAGCGGGACGGCAAGCTGAAAGAGATCCCGCGCGGGAACGACAACATTCTGCTGACGGAGGATGACATCAAGGCCATCACCTCTGTGTTGACGCCGGAGCAGGTCAAGGTGGCAAACGGTCTGCAAAAGCTGGCAAGCACCAAACTGGCGGAGTGGGGCAACAACGCCAGTATGCAGGTGTACGGCTATCGGAAATTCAAGGAGGAGCATTACTGGCCCATCAAAGCCGCAAAGGATGCAGTGGCCTCCAGCGTGGAGAAGGACGCGGATAACGCACGGTCGATCAAGAACATGGGCAGCGCAAAGGCGCTAACTCCCAACGCCAGCAATGCGCTGGACATCGGCGGTGCGTATGACGTGTTTGCGCAGAACGCCAGCGACATGATCAAATACGCCACGCTGCTGGCACCGATGGAGGATATCAACCGGCTGTACAACTATCGGTACCGCGACAGCAGCGGGAATCTGACGGGGCGGAATATGCAGCAGGTGTTGTCCGGCGTATACGGAGACGCGGCACAGAAGTATTGGCGGAATCTGATGCGGGATATGCAGAACGGCATGGTGAAAAATTCCAGCGACACCACCAGAAGCATTGAGCGGATCGTGGGCAATACCAAGGGCGCGGCTGTCGGCTCCAACTGGCGCGTGGTCATCCAGCAGCCCACGGCATTTTTCCGGGCGGCGGTGATCCTCGACCCGGAGAACATGGCGAAAGGCATCGCAAAAGGCGTGACGGACGGCAACGGCTGGGACAAGGCCAGAAACTGGGCGGCGATTGCAGGCATCAAGGATTCGTCCGGCTTTGACCAGGGAAGCCGGTACACCATTGCGCGAGAGGTGTACGGCTCCAGCGACAGCGTTATGGACAAACTGAGCGACTGGAGCAGCCGGGCCGCTGCCAATGCGGACGCCATTACATGGGGCAGGATCTGGAATGCCTGCGAGTGGCAGGTGGCGGCAGACACAAAAACGGAAGTAGGCAGCGATGCGTATTACCGGCAGGTGGCGGAGCTGTTTACGGACGTCATCGACCAAACGCAGGTGGTAGACGGCATCATGCAGCGGACGCAGATCATGCGGGACAGCGACGCGCTGACGCGGCAGGCCACGTCCTTTATGGGTGAGCCGCTGAAAAGTCTGAATATCCTGATGCGCTCCTATGACGCATGGCGTTTTGAAACCAACATGCAGAAGCGGAGCGCTGCATTGAAGCAGTTGAAGCGCTCCGTGGGTGCGCTGTTGGTAACGGATCTTATAAACTCGCTGGCACAGTCCCTTGTTGACGCGCTGCGCGACGATGACAAGGAGAAAAAGTATGGGGCGCGTTTCTTCGCGGCGCTTACCGGTGTCAGCGGAGATGAGGAGAGCTTCGGAGAGCTGGCAAAGAACGTTTTGCTGGAAGGAAACCTGAAGGGCAACATTACGCTGGTCGGAAGATTGCCCTATGCAAAGGATCTGATCTCCATCCTGCAAGGCTACTCCGTAGAGCGAATGGACGCAGATGCCATCGGTGACATTGTGCGGGCGACCCAGACGATGTACAGCAGCGTTACCGGCGAGGGAAAATATACCACCGCTTACGCTTGCAAGCAGCTTTTGACCGCTGTGAGCAAGATATTTGGCGTCAGCGTGGCAAACCTTGGCCGCGACGTGTGGTCTTTGGCTCGGACTATTGCCAGCGAAACCGGTAATGTGCGTCTGATGTTCGAGATGGAAAAGGCCATCTACCGTATGGACAGGAGCGCCGGGAACAGAAAGCGCTGGTGCGAGCTGCTCTATCTGGCGCAGAAGGAGAACGACACAAAGACGGCGCGGATGATCTATAAGGAGATGCTGGAGCACGGCTACGATGAGAAGGACGTGCGACAGGGCGTCGAGGCGATTATGAAAACGGAGCAGAAGGTAAAATCTGTGGATGATCTGAAAAACCGGTGGCGAGCACCGTAAATCAAGGAAAGGAGCAACGGGCGATAGGGCAACCATCCTATGGCACCATCCCGCCGCAAGGCGATCCGCAAGCCTGCGTAACGCAGGATGAATCAGGAGCACCGGGAAATACGGGCTATGCTGCATAGCATGGCACCCAAGAGAGCTATCGCGTGGATCCAATCTTTTGACTTGCCGCAGGAGGAGGCACAGTGTATCGCGGAATGCGATGTGCGGGGACGAAGCTGCGTGGAGCAGGCGTTCCGCATGAACGTATCGGTTGACGGCGTAAAGCGCCGCCGCCGTACCGCATACAAAAAAATGGCCGACGGCCTGAGAGCAGAAAAAAGACACACCGTGTAGGTGTGTCTTTTTTTCTTTCCTGCTGCACATGGAACGCAGGAAAGGGATCGGGGTATTTTTATTGTAACGCGCACAAGTGGGAAACGCAAGAAAAATCGTTCGACAAAAAACGACACGCACTTTTTCGCCCTTTTCTTGACGCTTTTTCCGGCGATATCTGCCGTATGCTGGCGGTAAAGAGAGGTGGTCGTGATGTTCGTATGGTATAACCCGAATCCCTCTGGCAAGAACGTGGGAGACTGTCCTGTTCGCGCGATCTGCCGCGCCACGGGGCAGGGTTGGCATGAGACGTATGTGCAGCTTTGTATGCAGGGTCTGGCACTTGCGGATATGCCCAGCGCCAACAACGTGTGGGGCGCGTATCTCAAGAAGCTGGGCTTTACACGGCATATCATCCCGGATGACTGTTCGGACAGCTATTCCGTGAGTGATTTTGCAATGGATCACCCGCGTGGTACATATCTGCTGGCGCTGGCGTCCCATGTGGTGTGCGTGATAGACGGAGACTGGCACGACACATGGGATTCCGGAGCCGAAATACCCTTGTATTACTGGGAAAGGACGGATGAAGCATGAACTACCCCTATTATGGAAACCCCTATATGCCGCCGATGCAGGACAACCTCGCCCAGCTGAGGCAGCAGCAGATGCAGGCCATTCCTCCGATGCCGCAAAATCCCCTGCCGCAGAGCGGCGTGCAGTGGGTAACCGGCGAACAGGAGGCAAGAAGCTGGATGGTCGCTCCCAATGCGGCGGTGGCGCTGTGGGATTCGACGGCGCCCACGGTTTATCTGAAACAGGCCGATGCAAGCGGCAAACCGACGCTCAAGGTGTATGACCTTGTGGAGCGGCTTGCAAGCGCTCCTGATACGCAGAAAGCGCCCGCTGCGGAATATGTGACCCGTAAAGAGTTTGACGCGCTGGCGGCGCTTGTGAGCGAAATGAAGGGCAAGAAGCGCAAGGAGGAAAAGAGCGATGAATAATCCGTTTTTCGGTGCAATGGGCGGCGGCAACGGCTTTATGCAGATGGTGCAGCAGTTCAAGCAGTTCAAGGCGAATTTCCAAGGCGACCCAAAAGCAGAGGTGGAAAAGCTGCTGCAAAGCGGCAAGCTCACGCAGCAGCAGTTGAACCAGCTCCAGCAGATGGCGAAGCAGTTTCAAAGTCTGATGGAATAAGCAAAGTCTAAGCAAAAACATAAGACAAAACATAAGACGAAACATAACTTGTTTCTTGATCGTGGCCGCGATTCAGATAAATTACATCAATAAAAAGGAGTGATACTATGTCTCTTTCCGAGGGTATGCCCACCATGACCATGCCTGTGACCCCTGCCAATGGCAGCGGTAACGGCTTTGGCTTTGGCGGCGACGGCGCGTGGTTCCTCATCATCCTGTTCCTGTTCGCGTTCTGCGGCTGGGGCGGCAATGGCTGGGGCAACAACGGCAATTCCGGCGGCGTGGTGGACGGCTATGTGCTGGCCTCCGACTTCTCCAACATCGAGCGCAAGATGGATTTGATTAACGGCGGGCTGTGCGACGGCTTCTATGCCGTGAACAACACGCTGTTGACCGGCTTCGGCAATGCCGAGCTGTCCCGCGCCAACCAGCAGGCCGCACTGATGCAGCAGCTCAGCGCCATGCAGATGCAGGCGGCAAACTGCTGCTGCGAGAATAGAGCCGCCATCGCGCAGGTGCGCTATGACATGGCGACGCAGGCGTGTGACACGCGGAACACCGTGCAGAACGCCACCCGCGACATCGTGGAGAATCAGAACGCCAACAGCCGCGCCATCCTGGACTTCCTGACCAACTCCAAGATGCGCGATCTGGAGAGCGCAAATCAGGAGCTGCGTCTGGCCGCGTCTCAGGCTGCGCAGAACAACTACCTGATCTCCCAGCTGCGGCCTACGCCTATCCCGGCGTATGCGTCCTGCAACCCGTGGGCTGGCAGCTACACCGGCTGCTCTGGCTGCTGACAACTGCATAAAAATCTATTTCCAAAACGGAAATTGTTCAGCTCCGGGCTGATATTGAAAGGCGGCGGGGCAATCGTCCCGCCGCTGTATTTTAAACTGGTCGATTTCGACCCCTTTAGAAAGGAATGATCTTATGGCTGAGTTTACCAATTCCAACATTGTCAGCGTTGCTGCCGGCCAGAATGTGCCGCTGACGGAAACTGCCGTTGCGGGCAAGTCCTGCGTCGTACACCGCGAGGGCAGCGGGCAGGTGTTCCTGCGCGGCCTGACAAACCAGTGTAAGGCACGGTTCCGCGTGTCCTTCGGCGGAAACATCGCCATCCCCACCGGTGGCACGGTGGGTGCAATCTCCGCCGCGCTGGCTATCAACGGAGAGCCGCTGACCAGCGCCGTGGCAACGGTAACGCCCGCCGCCGTGGAGAACTATTTCAATATCTTCGTCGCTGCCAACGTGGACGTGCCGAAGGGCTGCTGCGTAACGGTGGCGATGGAGAACACCAGCGCTCAGGCGATCAGCTTTGCCAATAGCAACATGATCGTGGAGCGCGTCTGCTGAAAGGAGGAACGACATGAACATGAAGGAGCTTTTCAGCATCCGGGAGATGCTGTGCGAGGAGCTGTCTGAGTTTTCCGGCCAGCGGGAGCTGAGCGCTGCTGAACTGGACGCCATCCACAAACTGGCATCGTCCATCAAGAACATTGACAAAATCGCCATGTTTGAAAGCGGTGACTACAGCCGCGACGATGGGTATTCCCGCGATGATGGCTATTCCCGCGACTGGTCTTCCGGGCGCACCGCCTACAACAGAGGCAGCTCGTATCGGCGCAAGAGGGATTCTATGGGCCGGTACAGCCGCGATGAGGGCAAGGCAAAGGATCTGATCGAGCGCATGATGCAGGACACCGACGATCCCAACGTAAAGGAAGCGCTGCGGCAGGCAATGCACGTTGTTGAGAACGGGTAACGTTGCTTACACGTTACTTACAAGCGTGTTTTGGAGGAAATAAGAAAATCCCTGTAACCATTGTGGCTACAGGGATTTTTGTGGTGGAGACTGCTGGACTCGAACCAGTGACCTCCTGCGTGTGAAATATGGATAACGGAATTTTACAACGTTTCTGCGCGGTTTTCACGGTGTTTTGATGATGTTTCACGGAAAACAATAACCAGAATCCGTGTTAAGCTGTTTTAGGTTTTTTCGGTTGCTTACAAATTACTTGCAGATTCAACGGCGGAGATGAGCTTTTCCGCGTCTGCATGGATGTAAATATCCGCCGTGGTGGAGAAGCTTGCGTGACCGATGATCTTCTGCAAAATCTCCTGCTGGATGCCTGCATTTCTCGCCCATGTTGCGAAGGTGTGGCGCGTGGCGTGGGGCGTGTGCTTTGGGATACCGAGCTTTTCCAGCAACGGATAGAAGTCACGCTTGCGGTAATTGGCGGGGATGCGCTGCCCATCGTAGCCGGACAGAAGCAGGTCGCCGGTGGCGCGGGAGGCGAAGTATGCAAAATACTTCCTGCCCTCCGGTCGGATGGGAATAACGCGGTCTCTGCCGGCCTTTGTCTTTTCGCCGCCGATCACATACGATTCATGGTAGTCTTTCAGCGGAAGGGAGAACAATTCGCCTATGCGCATACCGGTGTAAATCATCATAAGGGCGATCTTGGCGGCGTCGGAGCCGTCTTTTTCCAATAGCGCGATTTCGTCATCTGTAAAGATGGCTTTTTCTTTTTTTACCTGCTGGGGCAGTTTGACGTATTTGGCAAAGTCAGTTGTGGCAATCTCCTCACGGACGGCCCAGCGGGCCATCTGGGTCATGAGCTGCTTGTATTTAGACAGCGTGGAGTTGGACTTTGCCATGTTGCTGTCGATGATGGCTTGAAAGTCCTTTGTGCGCAGGTCACGAAATTTCTTGTTGTGCAGCGGCGCACATACAGCGTAGGCTCTGTCATAGGATTCCACGCCCTTCTCCCCTATCTCCCGATAGTGTTCGGCTTTCCATTCGGTGAACACCTCGGAAAAGGTCATATTGAACTTTTCCTCCAGCGGACGGCCTGCCAGCCGATCCAGTGCAGCAAGCGCGTCCGTCTTCCGCTCGTAGTACCCGATATACACGCCGTCTTTTGCGGCGACCCAAGGCCGCGACCGCCGCCCACCCAGCTTATACACCGTGCCTGACCCATTGGGGCGTTTCAGCGCCTTGCGGGAGGCCGTGACCTGCTTTTTCCCGCAGATATGGCAATATAAGGCATCCGGTACCAGTTGGACGCCGCATTTTATACAAGTAGACATAGGGACACCTCACAAAGAAGAAACAAGAATCTTGTAAATCTTGCCGATTGAAAACAAGAAACTTGTCATATACAATGGTAGCAAACAAATAGAACAGATGTTTTATTTCTGGAACAGTCCAATATTGGGGTTTAGCATATCAATGGTAATGCCGTATGCCAGGGCGATGGCAAGCAGGATCATCAGGCCGAGGATCAGATAATTCTTGTGACGTATGGCTCTGACGCGGAGCTGGTTCATCTCCTGTTCGTGGGCAAGTTGTGCTTCTATGGACGGATCGGGTGTTGGCTGAATATGAAAAAAAGCGTCTATCGACACACCGAGGACGCGGCAGATGGGTCCAGCGGTGTAGATAGACGGCATTTTGGACGACGATGAAAAAAAGTTGTTGACGCTGGACAGCGGAACGTCGGAATTGTCGGATATGTCCTGCGCCGTCATCTTTTCTCGGTATTTGGCTTCTCTGCAAATTTCCTGTAAAGATTCTTCCATTTGTATTCATTCCTCCCTCAACTGGGCGCGGCCTGCCCCGTTTCGGTTTGGCGCAACGGGGCGGTCTGCCTTGTTCCGGCGTTGACCTGCCTAATGCGGTTTTGTTACGGTGAAGCCGCAGCAGGTGCGCGTGATGGTTGGTGTTCTGCTGTAAGCCCCCGTCGCCGTTGCGGAGGCGGCGGGGGCGGCTATATCTTTAGAATGTTATAATCGCAAAACATATCAAGGCAAAAGATATATAAAATGCGATTGACTTAAATCTGGAATAAGTTGTAGACGCGGTTTGCATTACGAGTGAACAAGCGTATAGATAAACACAATAATGCTCCATTGCGTTATTAAATCCGGCAACATCATCAATCGGTGGAATTTTCATTGAAAATGCATTAGGACAGGACAAGCTACTTTTCCCATAATAATCAAATAAGAAATAAGATACCACCGGAATTGCTGCAAAAACAGCTCCAAAAGGAATTAGTTTAAGACCTGTGTGCTGTTCCCATAAACGAAGAAAACAGACGGATGAGGCAGAAAATAAAAGCCATTGCACACCGAATGACCAAATATTTGGCGTTTCGCAATAGGTTAACAAATATCTGGTTTTTGCCATCCCGTATGTTTGCATGATTCCTGGCGCGCATTTTGTGTCTAAGCACATATCACCTGTTTTTGGGCAAATAACGTGATTTCTGCTGAACGTGTCATCAAAAACATAGGCTAAATCACTTGGAGAAACTGCGTTCTCTATCCGCATTGTGCCTTTGTATGCGCAATATCCGATAAATACTCCAGCCAGAACAAGAAACTGAACTCTTGCGATTAACCAAAATGGGTCAGGGAAAACATTTCTTGCTACTACGCAACCAACGGAAAATAATGCGAGTGTGCCAATTACACCTGCCTTTATATCTTCATTTCGCAATACATACACCCCCTTTCAGAGAAAATTATACAAACTGCGCGGAATGTAAACAAGTTAAGAAAATAAATTTGGATATATAGCCAAACACGGAGCAAAAAACTATGCGATTTGACGAAAGAGAGGGGAAGAAAATGGACAAAAAACTAATGGAGCTGTTTGTACAGCTTGGAGAAACGGAGAAGGACATTATTCTTGCGGCGGCAAAAGCCCTTTTATCTGGAGAAGAAGCATCTCCTTCTGCTCCGGCGTAAGGCGGGACAGCAGAGACAGCATTTCAAGATCGCGCTCATCGGTAACGGTGGGCGCGGTTTCTTTTTGTCCTGCGGTCAGGGTTTCGACCGGAACACCAAAATAGTCAGCTATGCGCTGCAAGTTGGCATCGCGGGGGACTGTCCCGTTCCGCCAGCGCGTGACAACTGATCTTTTGAATCCCATCTCCTCTGCGACTGCGGATGGGGACTTTTTTATTTTTGAGCATAGCTCAATAAACGTCAAATAAAACAAAATTTATACCTCCTTGTTGTGCAAGGATACAAAAGTGTACAAACGCAACATTTCGTGTTGACTGTTGCGAATGTTAGCTATATAATGGCATCGTGTTAGGTAACAAACGCAACAAAGAGAGAGGGGGTGAGAGAATGGGCGTAGGAGCAGTATTGGCCTTTCAGTACTGCACCGCTGTATTGATCGGGAACATTTGGGTGCTGGTGAGCCATTTACGGCGGTTATCACAGGAGAAGCAGAAGAATTTGGATAAAGGACAAGACTGCGGCGATCACACCAGCGCACGCGGCTATTATTGCGATATTGCGAGAGCTGTGATTTACGGCTCGAATGTAGGCGCGTTCCTCGTCGTGGTCTTTCTTTTCCTGATCAAGCTGTGAGTAAAGGGCTTTGCCTTTGAATGTGATGGAGACAGTTGACCGCGGTTCTTTGCCGCATTTGATGCAGCGGTCATCCAGAAGCATTTGGAAAAAGCCCTCGGCGGTAACTTGGGCGTCCGGGAATTTGTTCAACAGCTGGGACTGTTCCATTTCGCCGCCGTTGTCCAGAAGGACGGAAAGCAGATCGTATCTGGTCATAAGCACCTCGTGATGCATGATGTGTGGCAACTTTATGGTATCACGAAAAGTAAACTTTTGCAACTATAAATTTGAAAGGAGATAAGAAATGCCGGAAGCATGGACGGGACGCCTGATCGGGAGGATGCACAACAACCGCATTACCTACGCCGAGCTGGGCGCGGAGCTGGGGATCGGAAAGGCGTATGTGTGCCAGATCCTGAACGGCGTGAAGAAGCCGAAGGACATCCAGAAGCGCATGGAAAGTGCGCTGGATGCCATCATCGAGAGGAGAAAGAAATGAGCAGGATCGCGACGCTGACGCCGCAGGACGCGGCACAGTACCTGCGAGATCGCGGGTTGAGCATATCGCCGGATACGCTGCGGCAGGGCATCAAGCAGGGGGTGTATCCCTTCGGGATCGTGATTGAGATGGAGCGAAGCCCTGTGTTCCAGATCTTCAAGAAGCAGCTGGACGCATGGATCGCGGAAAGGACGGTGGAGGAATGAGCGCGTTTGCATGGACGCTGGCGTTTATCGGCGCGGCGTGGCTGAGCTGGGCCATCGTCAAGGGCGTGGAGGCGCTGGGCCGATGAGCAAGAGAGAACGGAACCGCCGGGCGCGGGAATACTCCGCGCGGTGCAGGCGGAAGCGGCTGGAACGTGCGCTGGGCATTGCGGCGCTTGTCCTGTGGGCGGCTCTGCTGACCGCCTTGTGGTGGATGTCATGCGGAGCGTGATGGAATACCGGGACGGCCCGGTGGAGCCGAGGGGCTACGACGTGCCCGTCTGCCCCGTGTGCGGGGAGGAGACGGACACCTACTACAAAAACGAGAACGGCGAG
>OIXH01000670.1_pt1 | contig 41833 bp, 32 predicted proteins | sample 1587741 | NCBI WGS metagenome assembly OIXH01 (sample SAMEA3888916, study PRJEB22519) | human gut metagenome | biome: human gut; feature: human-associated habitat; material: faeces | place: Denmark | collected 2011 | reverse complement strand
TGGACAACACCGCCGTACGCGAGAGCCAGATCAAGCGTCTGAAGGAGCTGCGCGCCAACCGCGACGAAGCCGCCGTGAAGAAGGCGCTGGCCGCGATCACCGAGTGCGTGAAGACCAAGCAGGGCAACCTGCTGGAGCTGGCCGTCGAGGCCGCCAAGGTCCGCGCATCGCTGGGTGAGATCTCCGACGCCTGCGAGGTCGTCGTAGGCCGCTACAAAGCAGTTATCCGTTCCATTTCAGGTGTATACTCTTCAGAAGTGAAAAACGACAAATCCTTCGAGCGCGCCAAGGAGCTGTGCGCCGAATTCGCCAAGAAAGAGGGCCGTCAGCCGCGCGTGATGATCGCCAAGCTCGGCCAGGACGGACACGACCGCGGCGCCAAGGTGGTCGCTACGGGTTATGCCGACATCGGCTTCGACGTCGACATGGGTCCGCTGTTCCAGACTCCGGAGGAGGCCGCCAAGCAGGCCGTCGAAAACGACGTGCACGTAGTCGGCGTATCGTCGCTGGCCGCCGGCCACCTGACGCTCGTGCCGCAGATCATCGCCGAGCTGAAGAAGCTGGGCCGCGAGGACATCATCGTCATCGTCGGCGGCGTGATCCCCGCGCAGGACTACGATGAACTCTACCGCGACGGCGCCGCCGCCATCTTCGGCCCCGGTACGCCGATCGCCACGGCAGCCATCAAGATGCTCGAGATCCTGCTCGCCGAATAACACCGGCCCTGCAGATCCGCACACGACGACGCCTCCGACCTTCGGGCCGGAGGCGTTTTTATCTCCCCAACGGACCTGTACTTTGGCCGTCCGCTACGAAAAATGTCCGCAGGTTGTGACTCAACCTGCGGACATTCGTCTTACGGGTACACGACCTGTCAGCGGCAGGCCTCCAGGATGCGGCGGGCCATCGCGCCGTCCACGTTGGCCGCCTCGCCATACCGGACGCCGGCGGCATTGAAGCGGCGCTCGATCTCGGCAATCGTCTCCTCGCCGATGCCCTCCTCCGAGAGGCGCGTCGATAGCCCCAGCGAACGGAAGAAGGCCTCCGTCGCCTCGAGCGTGCGGTCGATGCGCTCCTCCTCCGAGCCCTCGGCAATGCCCCAGATCCGCTCGCCGTACTGAAGCAGCTTGCCGCGCTTCTGCTCACGCAGCACACGCAGCGTACCGTTGATGACGATGGCCAGCGTAGCCCCGTGCGTGAGGCCGTGAAGCGCCGTCAGCTCGTGGCCGATCATGTGGGTGGCCCAGTCCTGCGACACGCCCATGCGGATCATGTCGTTCAAGGCGAGCGTCGCACCGAGCATGTACTCCGACATGGTGTCGTAGTCGCGCTGGGCGGCCAGAGCACGCGGGGCGATCTCGACAACCGTGTGGAGAATGCCCTCGGCCCAGCGGTCCATCAGCCGCGACTGCCCGGGGGTGGTCATGTACTGCTCGAGCACGTGCACGAAGGTATCAGAAAGACCGCAGGCAATCTGCCGCTGCGGCAGCGAGAAAAGCGTCTCGGGATCGAGGATCGAGAAGACGGGATAGTTGCCGTAGAAGGCGTACTTCTCCTTGGTCTCATAGCGCGAAATGACGGCGCCGTTGTTCATCTCGGAACCCGTGGCCGACATCGTCAGCACGGTGGCCAGGGGCACGGTCTGCGAGGCGTGGCCCTTGAGGACCAGTTCCCAGGGATCGCCGTCGTAGAGCAGTCCGGCGGCCACGAGTTTCGTACCGTCGATCACCGAGCCGCCGCCTACGGCCAGCAGGAAATCGACCCCCCGCTCCTTGCCGAGCGCCACGGCCTTGCGCAGCGTCTCGACCGACGGGTTGGGTTCGATGCCCCAAAACTCGACGAAATCACGGCCTTCGAGGGCCCGCACGACCTGCTCGTAGACCCCGTTGCGCTTGACGCTGCCGCCGCCGAAGGTGATCATGATCCGCCGGTCGGCGGGGATCAGTTTCGAAAGCCGGGCGATCTGCCCCTTGCCGAACACGAGTTCGGTCGGATTGTGATAAATGAAATTGTTCATATCTCGCTGTATTGATAAGGTTCACACCGGGAACTCCGCATCGGAGGCCCGGCAAGACAAAGATACGCAAAAAGTCGGGAGAATCTCCCCCTCCCGGCACGTGAAATCGCACGGGAGGTTGGCGCCAGCAGGCGGCGGCCCAAACGGATGGACTGCCGCCGGTCCCAGAGCCCCCGCCGGAAAGGCTCGCCCTGCGGCTCCGCCGCCATACGCCCCATTGGGGGGGGGCTATTCTCCGCGCCTTCTTCTTCACAAAAAAAGGATCCCGGATGACAAACATCCGGGATCCCGTCAAACGGAGCTTCATGCTCCGCCTATTCCGATTAGAAGTACTGACCGCGCAGGTCCTCGATCTCGGCCATCTGCTGAACGGCCGGAATGGCGAACTGCTGGGCCATGCTCTCGGCCATCGCCTGGGCACGGACCTTCTCGGCCTCCGAAGTCTGCTTCTCGGAGGTCTGCACATCATCCACCACGAAGACATAAACGCCCGACATACCCTTGACGGGGCCCGTCAAGGCACCCTTCTGGGCCGAAGCGATCGCACCGACCAGACGCGGTTCGAAGCCGGCGCCATCGATGTAGAACGAAGCATAGTTCACATCCTTGAAGTCGGCGACCTCCGATCCCAGGCTCGAAGCCTGCTCCTCGAGGGTCGTACCGGCGAGGCTGCTGACGATGTAGTCGTATTTCTTGTCGCGCAGCACCTGGGCACGCAGCTGGGCTGCCACCTTCTCGGGCGATGCATACTCGTCGTTGTCGATGGCCGTCAGCATGGCGATCGCATAGTCCTTGCCTACGGAGAAGATCTCCGAGACGTCGCCGACTTCGGCGCCGTAGGCCCAGCGGGCCACGTCACGCGAATCCTCCAGACCGCGGATCGTGCGGTCACCCTGCGAGATCACGGCTACGCGCGGCGTAACCGAAGCCTCGGAAGCGGCACCGGCAAATGCCTCGGCCGAGCCCTTGGCGTTCACCATGAACGAGCCGGCCTGGTTGTGCACGTTGCGGCGCGTCTCGGCCGAAGCCTCGACGGGATAGGTGATCGAAGCCACCTGCACGTGCTTGGTCGGCTTGCCGGCACGATATACCTGCATCAGCTGGATGGCGTCACCCGAAGCAACCTTCACGATGTCGCCCTCCTTGGCTCCGGCCAAAGCCTCGGCAAACTCACCCGAGAAGGCCGAGAAAGGCATTACGCCCACCTCGCCGCCGTTGGCTGCCGTCATGTCGTAGACCGAATACTGCGAAGCGGCCTGTGCGAAGTCGGCACCGCCGCGCAGGGCGGTCAGCAGGCTGTCGGCCAGCGTATCCTCGGTATAGGGGAGCACGATGTGGCGGATGCCCATCGAGTCGGGAACCATCTTCGTATCAAGGGCACGGGCCATCGTCCACTCGTTGTTCTTCAGCACGGGGCCATAGGTCTCGCCGGCCATCAGCGCGGCAGCCTCCTCCTCGGAGAGCTGGGCGGCCGAAACGTAGTTGTCGGCGATCTTGCCGTTGCGGTTGGCGCGGACGAACGACTTCAGCTCGTCCGTTGCCGCGAACTCCTTGCCCACCTCCGTAGCGGTCTTCTCGATAGCCAGCAGGTCATCGTCCGTGGGAGCCACCTCGAAGACCACGTACGAGATCGTACGGGAAGGCGTCTGACGGAACATGTCCTTGTGGCTGTTGTAGTAGGCCTTCATCTCCGACGACGAAACGCTGATGATCGAGTCGGGAACCGACGAATACTTCTTGCCGGCCCATTTGCCCGTATAGGTCTCGTTGGCCGACTTCACGCCGCTGGCCACCTCGAGGGAATTGACGTAGACACCGCCGCGGATCAGACCGAAGTACTTCTGCATCTCACGCTCGGCACGGGCCTGCTCGTTGAGCTGGGTCCAGGCCTGTGCAGCCTGAGGATTGGTCTCGGCCTGTGCAAGGAAATCGGAGATTGCAGCTACGTTGTAGGTTCCCGTACGCGGATCGGCAAAAGCGTTGTAGAGCGTCTGCGAAGGCTGCTCGCCGCTGATCATCGCCATACGCTCGGGCTCGGTCACACGCAGTCCCAGACGCTCGAAACCGGGCGTCATCACATACTTCGAGATGAGCGACTGCCACGTGGCGTTGGCCAGCATCGCAGCCTGCTGCTCGTCGTTCTCCTGAACGCCGCTCTGGGCCTTGATCTGCTCGTACTGGTCGTAATACTCCGAATAGTTGATCTTCTCGCCGTCGATCACGCCGACGCGGGGATCATTGCCCGAGAAACCCATCTCGGTCTTCAATGAGAGGATGAATGCCAAGAGGGCCAGTGCGATGATGATCGAAAGCACGATGCCGAACTTGGTTCGTAAAGTGTTTAAACTTGCCATATAAATTGTTAATTATTCGTATTGTTCCGAAAGATCAGCCAAAGGTAGTAAAATATTCGGAAATAGCCCCATATGTGGGCTACAATTTTTTCACGCGGGCCAGTTCGATCCGCGAACGCGTCGTGCGCAGAATCCGGAGCTGGAGGTTTCCTATAAGCAGCGTCTCGCCCCCCGAGGGAATCCCCTCGTAGTGGTAGATGATGAAGCCGGCCAGCGTGTCGTATTCGCGGCTCTCCTCGATGCCCAGGTCGTAGCGCTCGTTGAGATATTTCACCTCCAGACGGCACGAAAAGACATACTCGTCGGGGCCCACCTGCTTCTCCACAAGGTCCGGCACGTCGTGTTCGTCCTCGATCTCTCCGAAGATCTGTTCGAGCACGTCCTCGAGCGAGATGACACCCGCCGTACCGCCGAACTCGTCGATGACCACCGCAATGTTCGTCTTGTGCTTGATGAAGTTCTCGAGCACGGACTGCAGCGGCATGGTCTCGGGAACGAAATTGACGGCCATCATCACATCGGAAATCTGTTTCGGCAGCGTGAAGAGGCTCTTCGAATTGACATACCCGATGATGTTGTCGATCGATTTGCGCCAGACGAAGATCCGCGAAAACTTCGAATCGACGAACCGCTCGGTAAGCTGTTCGATGCTCGTCGAGTCGATATCGACCGCCTCGACGTCCACACGGGGCACCATGCAGTCGCGCACGCGCAGGTCGGCGAAATCAAGCGCATTCTGGAAGAGTTTCAGTTCGTGGTCCGGTTCGGCGTGCTGCTCCGTATTGCTTGCGTCGAGCAGCGCGGCAAGATCCTCACGGTCGAAGCTCGGAGTCAGCTGCTCCTCCGTGACGCGCCGCCCGGCCAGGCGCAGGATCCCGTGCGAGAGTAGGGTCGTGAAGCGTGCAACGGGATAGAGCACGATATAGAAGAAATAGATGACCGGAGCCAGCGCCCGATAATAGAAGTTGGGGCTGTTCTTGAAGATCGATTTGGGCAGGAACTCCGCAAAGAAGATGATGATGAGCGTCGAGACCGCCGTATCGACAGCCACGGAGCCTTCCGCTGCCATCGTCTCCCACCCCAACCATCCGTAGATGGAGCGCAGGAGGATCGACATGGCCAGCGAATAGACTACCAGGGCGATGTTGTTGCCCACGAGGATCGTGGTGATGTACTGCCCGGGATGGCGGGCAAAGACCTCCGCAATGCGGTCGAACATCCGGCTCTGCTTGCGGTCGATCTCCAGTTTGAGCCGGTTCTTGCTCGTAAAGGCGATCTCCATGCCCGAAAAGAAAGCGGACAGGAGCAGCATCACGACGATCAGTATGACGATGGTAAGCATCTGAATCGGATTACGGATTATTCGGACAGGCGGCCGTCGGCCGAATCGCCCTGTTTCAAAGCCCTCGACGGTACGATGCCGGGATCATCCAACCGTACGGGCTCCTCCTGTGCCGAGGCCGGGAGTGACGCCGGAAGATCGGCACGGGTCGGCAGCGAGGCGGGGCGGTCGTCGGCTGCGTTTTGCTCCCCGCCGGACGGACGCACGGGACGCACGGCGGTGGAATCCGTGGAGTCGGCCGCAGGTCGCATCTCCACCTCCATCCGGCCCTTCATCCGGCGGAAGCGCCAGTCCTTGAACGACTCGTCGGACTCGAAGCCCTCCCCGATGAACACCTCGCGGCCGTTCTTCTGCACGACCTTCGAATCGACGTTCGAATAGATCTTTCCCGTCTTGGCGTTCCAGAAAAGCTGCTGCGTATAGAGCGTCTTGCCGTCGGACTTCTCCACTACGACGTTGCCCTTGGCCTCCCAAAGTTCGCGCTTTTCATAGTTGATGGCGTAGTTGGCCGTCAGCACCACATCGACCGACGTGAGCGAATCGTCCTGATAGGTCGTGATCTTCACCCCCTTGCGGAATTCGCGGTAGGGCTCGCGGGCCAGACCGTAACCCTCGAGCAGCGGGGTGACGAAATGGTACGAGCGGCGTCCGTTGCGCGACATGATGAGCGAAAGATTCTCGCAGTATTCGGACATCATCGTCTCGGTCGAGGCGGCCTCTGTTTCTGCCTCCTTCTCCTTGCACGAGTATAGCAAGATAGCACTCCCCACAACGGAGAGTGCTACCCTGAAATATCTTGACAGGCGTTTTCCCATTTACACGGTGCGTGTATGCAAGAGGTACGCGCTTAGCGAGGACGCACGGTCGTAACGACACCGGCGGCCGTACCGCAGGTGACCGTATAGCGTGCACCGGACTGCAGCTCGTTGAAGAAGCACTCCTCCGTGTTGGGGAAGTTGGCACGGTAGTTCGCCAGCGAAGCCTTGGCCGGCTCAACATACTCCGAGTCGCCCGGAAGCAGCTCGATGGCCTTGGCCATGGCGTCATAGGCGGCCCAGAAAGTAGCCTGGCCGGCGAATCCGCCGCAGGTCGAAGCCGAAGCGGCATAGCACTGGCCCAGCACGAAGTACGGGGCGCCGTCCTCGGGATTCAGGTCGCGGGCCTGACGGGCCGACGAAGCGGCATTCGTATAGTCCTTGTTGATCAGAGCCACAAGCGAGATGTGCAGGAGCAGCTTCTGACGCTCCATGTCATCCTTCTCGACGGCCAGAGCCTCGTTCAGGTAGTTGAGAGCCTTGGCAAAGTCGCCCTTGTTCTGGAAAGCGGAAGCCAGCGACATGGCAGCCTCGGCCGACGGCTTGATCGCATAGTATTTCTCGGCGGTGGCGAGGTAGAAGTCGCTGTTGCACTTGGCACGGCCCATCAGCGATACGGCCTGGGCGAGCAGCGCCTCGTCATCGGGAGCGGCGGCCAGCTTGTTGCTGAAGAGTTTCTCGAGGTTCTCGCAGCTTGCGGCACCGCTCAGTCCGAAGGCGGCATCCAGCTGGTTCTTGAGCTCGGCGCCCGAGGGGTTGTTCTCGAAGAAGGGCAGCAGGCGGTCGTACTCGGCGATGATCTCGTCGGGCATCACCTCGTCGGTATTCTTGTAGTCGTCGCACAGGTTCGAGAAGTAGGCTACGACGGTTTCCAGATCGGCATTGGCGCCACCGGCCTCGATTGCCTCGCGGAAAGCCTTGCGGATACCCGCACGGTCGTTGGGCTTGTAGGTCAGGTATTCACGGGCCTTCTGGTCGAGGATGAAAGCGAGACCCTGCTTCGGATCGTCACCGAAGTACTTCGCACGCAGGTCGTAGATCAGCATCAGCGAGTCGATGTAGACATTCTTCTCGGCCACGCTCTTCGCGCGGTTGATCTTCTGCTTGTAGGTATTGGCTCCACGCTGGTAGATGGCCACCGAAGCGTCGGGGCAGCTGTTGAGCAGTTCCTTGAGGTAATGTGCGGCCGCATCGTAGTTGCGGTTCTCGTACGACTCCTTGAGGAAGTTGCTGTTGAGGATGTTCTTCTCGCGCTCCTCGGGAGTGTCGCCCCACTTGGCATACTGCGGGCCACTGAAATCCTGTTGTGCCATTGCGGCTACTGCGAAAAACGTGCAAGCCGCAGAAAGCAAGAATTTAACATTTTTCATCGGTCAGATTAATTTTTGTGTGTTGTTTTATGTATTGTTTACCCTTGTTCGCTGCATCAATCGTATTTGGGCCGCATGAACCAGTACTCGCCGTTCTCCTGGCCTCCGGCGAAGAGCGAGAAACCGATCGAGAACTTCACGTACTGCTGACGGACAAGCCCGATCCGCTCGGCGATGTTGTAACCGCGGCGGCCGTACTCCACGCCGATGTCGATCGACGAAATGGCCCACAGCTTGACCGGGACTCCCAGACCGGCCGTCACGGCATACTGTGCAAGTTTGTCGCCATTGTAGGTCTGGTTGTAATAACCGTAGCGGAAACCGGCACGGTAGGAGATACGCTTCATGAACCGACGCACGTCGTAGCGGTTGGGCGTGAACTCCACGCCGACCTTGATCGTACTCGTATTGGTGTAGGCCACCTCGTAGGAGGAGGGATTGCCCGCGCCGTTGTTGCTCGTTCCGGTCATCTCGCTGCGTGTATTGCTGCTGCCCCAGTTCTGGTAGACATAATCGACACCCATCGCCCACTTGGCCGTCTGGTAATAGACGCCCACGGCCAGCTGGCGCGGAAGAACCAGCTTCAGATGGGTCGTGTCGCCCTTGACCGTCGAGCTGTACAGGTCGCCGATATAGATGCGCTTCGACACCTCGGGATTCAGGTTGCCGCCGATATCGAAAGCCGCACCGACCGTCAGGATGCGTTTCTGGTTCAGGATCGGACTCCACTGCACGCCGACCTGTCCCTTGACCGTAGAGATCGTATAGCTGTCCAGACCCACCGTCGAGGCAAAGGTTCCCTCACCGGTGATCGACGTCGGGGTCATGATGAAATCGCGGTCGATACTGCCCCAGTAATACTGGGCGGCCACACCGATCGAGAAGTTCTTGAAGACCTCCCAGCCCAGCCCGAGCTTCACCTCCGACACGTCGCCTTCGCCCTGGTAGTTGTACTGCACGCGGCCCACATTACCCCACACCGGATCGGACGGGTCGTAGTCATGGTAGTACTTCGTGCGGTAGCCCACCGAACTGTAGGGCGTCAGGCTGAAGCCGAGGCCCAGCTTGCGCGTGATGGGCATCTGGAAAGCGATATCGTGGAAGTTGAACGTATTGTAGGCCGTGCTCTTGTTTGCGCCGGCCACCGTCTGCGAATTGTAGTAGTTCTGCCCCTCGAGGCCGAAATTGAACAGGAAGGTCTTCTGCGGAGCCGAACTGAAGGCCGCGGGGTTGAGCAGATTGACAACGCCCGTCGAGCGCATGGCCACACCGACGCCACCCATCGAGCGCATCGGCAGCGTACCGGGTGTATTCTGTTCGCCGATGCCGTACATCGTATAGGGTGAGAAGGCGTTAATGCTGCTTGTCTGGGCCCATGCGGCTACCGGGAACAGCGCCGCAGCAGCGACAACCAGCTTAATCAAGGTGTTCTTCACTTGCATTGTACTCCAAAATTCTGTTCAACCCGTAAAAGACGAGATTACAATTTGCAAATATCGTATTTTTAATTCTTTTCACAAAGAATTTCGCGTCCCCGCCCGTAAAAATTACGCACAAATCCTCAAATTCCCCCTCCAGACGGGCCACATACCCTTCGATCTCGAAGGCGATCGAGTTCATCACACCGAGCCGGATGGCCTCGTCGGTCGTCCGCCCCACGGCCCGCTCCGAATCGATGGCATCGCAAAGCGGCAGCGAGGCCGTATACTCGTGCAACGCCCGGAAACGCATCGCCATGCCGGGCGAGATGCACCCTCCGCGGAAGACGCCGTCGGCCGACAGCAGGTCGATCGTCACGGCCGTACCCAGATCGACGATCAGCGCATTGCGTCCCGGATAGAGGGCGGCGGCACCGACGGCGGCAGCCAGCCGGTCGCGCCCCAGCGTCGCAGGCGTAAGGTAGGCGTTGCCGATCGGCACGGGGGTAGCGGCAGTGAATTCGAGCACCCGGTACGCAAACCTCCGCACGAGTTCCACGATCCCGGGTATAGGTCCCCGCGTCGAGGAGATCACGGCCCGGTCGGCCCGGCGTCCGCCGAGCAGACCCTCGAGCGTGGCGGCCGAAAGCGTCTCGGCTCCGCACTGCTCCGTGAGGCGTCCCTGCTCGAACAGTGCGAGCTTGACGCGCGTGTTGCCTACATCGACGATCAGGTTCACAGCTCCCGCAACGTTTTATAGGCGTCCTCGACGTCTTTGACATTCCTAACGGTCATCGCCAGCCGATTATTGTGCTGCTTGAGCACAAAACGATCGGGGCGCTGCGTGACGCGCTGCAACAGCTGCATAAACACGTCGCTCTTGTAGTAGGGCGAATTCTCCTCGCCCACAAAGTGGACGATCATCAGCCCGTTCTTGACCTTCACGCGCTCCATGCCCAGGCGGATGGCCTCCCAGCGCAGGCGCACGACGTTGAGCAACTCGCGGGCGGCACGCGGCAGCGGGCCGAAACGGTCCACCAGACGGCCCTCGAAAGCGACCAGCGCCTGCTCGTCCTTCGTCGAGTCGAGCTCGCGGTAGAGCTTCAGGCGCTCGGCCTGCTGGGCGACATAGCTGTCCGGGAGGCCGGCCTCGACCTCGATCTCGATGTACGCGTCGTCGATGAAGTGCATCTGCCCGACAGCCTGCTCCTCCTCGGGCGAAAGGCCCGGAACGTTCAGGCCCTCGGCGCGCAGTTCGGCGATGGCCTCGTTCATGATCTTCTGGTAGGTCTCGAAACCGATGTCGGCGATGAAGCCGCTCTGCTCGGCGCCCAGCAGGTTGCCCGCACCCCGGATGTCGAGGTCCTGCATGGCGATGTTGAAGCCCGAACCGAGGTCCGAGAACTCCTCGATGGCCCGCAGGCGCCGCCGCGCGTCGGACGAAAGCAGCTCGTCGGGCGGCGAGAGCAGGTAGCAGTACCCCTTCTGGTTCGAGCGGCCGACACGCCCGCGCAGTTGGTGCAGGTCGCTCAGACCGAAGTTCTGCGCATTGTTCACGATGATCGTATTGGCGTTGGGGATGTCGATGCCGTTCTCGACGATCGTCGTCGAGACCAGCACGTCGAACTCCCCGTAGATGAAGTCCATGATCAGTTTCTCGAGCTGCTCGGCAGGCATCTTGCCGTGGCCGATGGCCACACGGGCCTTCGGGCAGAGGCGCGTAACGAGCCCCTGCAGCGTCGGCAGGTCCTCGACCCGGTTGTGGACGAAATAGACCTGACCGCCGCGCGCGAGCTCCGTCTCGACGGCATCGCGGATGATCTCCTCCGAGAAGACGTGCGACTCGGTGAGGATCGGCTGCCGGTTGGGCGGCGGCGTCGAGATGACCGACAGGTCGCGCGATCCCATAAGCGAGAACTGCAGCGTACGCGGGATCGGCGTAGCCGTAAGGGTCAGCGTATCGACCGAGACGCTCATCTCCGTGAGCTTCTCCTTGGCGGCCACTCCGAACTTCTGCTCCTCGTCGATGATCAACAGCCCCAGGTCGCGGAAGCGGATCTGCCGGCCCAGCATCTTGTGCGTGCCGATCAGGATATCGATCCGCCCGGCTGCCAGATCCTCGCGGATCTGCGCCACCTCCCGGCTGCTCTTCGAACGGTTGAGGTACTCGACCCGCACGGGAAAATCGCGCAGGCGCTCGGTGAACGAGCGGTAGTGCTGCAGGGCGAGGATCGTCGTCGGGACCAGCACGGCCACCTGCTTGCCGTCGGTCGCGGCCTTGAAGGCGGCGCGGATCGCCACCTCGGTCTTGCCGAAACCCACGTCGCCGCAGACCAGACGGTCCATCGGCTGGTCCGACTCCATGTCCCGCTTGACGGCGGCCGTGGCCGCCTGCTGGTCGGGAGTGTCCTCCCAGCGGAACGACGCCTCGAGCTCGTGCTGGAGGTAGCCGTCGGGCGAGAAGGCAAAACCCTTCGACGCCTTGCGCTTGGCATAGAGGGCGATGAGCTGGCGCGAGATGTCCTTGACGGCCTTCTTCGTGGCGTTCTTGAGTTTCTGCCAGGCTCCCGTGCCGAGCTTGTAGACCTTCGGCGGTTCGCCGTCGCCCGACTTGTAGCGCGAGATGCGGTGCAGCGAGTGGACATTGACGAAGAGTACGTCGCCGTCCTTGTAGACGAGCTTGATGGCCTCGTGCGTCTTGCCGTTCTCGTTGATCTTCACCAGCCCGTCAAACCGGCCCACGCCGTGGTCGATGTGCACCACGTAGTCGCCCGGCCGCAGCTGGTTCAGCTCGGCGACGGTCATCTGCTCGTCGCGGCGGATCTCGCCGTTGATGCGGTAGCGCTGGTAGCGGTCAAAGATCTGATGGTCGGTATAGAGACACAACTTCAGGTCGTTGTCCACAAACCCCTCGTGCAGCGTCGTCGCAACGGCCCGCACGACGGCCTGGCCGCGGCCGATCTGGTGGAAGATGTTCTCCAGACGCTCGACCTGAGCCTTGTTCTCCGAAAGTATATAGGTGTCGTACCCCCGCAGGGCATTGCGGATCATGTCGTCGGCGAGCATCTCGAAGTTCTTGTTGAACTTCGGCTGCGGGGAGGTCGAGAAGGTCACCTTTGCCGTGGCGGGACGCTCCGCGACGTTGTCGCGCAGCAGGAAGAGACGGCTTGCAGCCAGGTCAGAGAGCAGTCCGTTGCGGCTCGTCAGCAGACTGTCGATGCGTTCGGGCTGCTCCATGTCTGCAAGCGTGCGGCGCCGCACGTCGTTCACGCGCCGCAGCACATAGTCGGCATCGTAGAACCAGAAGGCGGCATCCGCACCGGCAAAGCGGGCCAGCGAGACCCGCGCGGCACTCTGCACCGCGGTGTTCAGGTCGGGGATGATCTCCACGCGCTCGAGTTTGTCGGCCGAAAGCTGGCTCGAGATGTTGAAGCGCCGGATCGAATCGACCTCGTCGCCGAAGAAATCCAGACGGTAGGGCTTGCTCTCCGAGAAGGAGAAGACATCGACGATGCCGCCGCGCACGGAGTACTGCCCCGGCTCGTAAACGAAATCGACGCGCGTGAAGGCGGCATCGACCAGCTCCTGTTCGAGCACCTCGATCGAGATCCGGTCGCCGACCCGCACGGCTATCGTCCCGCGGTTGAGCGCCTCGGCATCAACGATCCGCTCGGCCAGCGCCTCGGGATAGGTGCAGACCACCAGATAGCCCTTGCCCGCAAACCCGCGCAGGGCATTCATCGTCGCCGTGCGCTGCACGACACCCTGCGGGTCCTCGACGCCGTTGGCCGCCGAATGTTTGTAGGACGAGGGGAAGAAGCAGACCCGCTCCTCGTCGAGCAGATTGTAGAAGTCGTTGAGCAGATAGGCGGCCGCATCGCGGTCCTCGGCCACGAAGACGTGGACACCGCCGCAGCGGGCCACGACAGCCGAGGCATAGAACGGAAGGGCGCCGCCGACCAGCTCCTCGAGATGGACGGCCGCACCGGCTTTCTTGTATTCACGGCACAAAGCCCCGAGATTCTTCGATCCGGCGGCAAACTGCGCCAACTGCTCACGGGCGGTCATAATGGGTCATTGGGTTTGGTGACGGTTCCGGCATGCGGCACCTCCGCCGCAACCGTTCTTCCGCCACCGGTTCGGGACGCCCCTTTCAGAGAGGTCGGTCCCGGAACGTGTTATTTGTTAATCAAGTCGTTGTCCTTTCGGTCGTGGTAGTGCACCTCGACGATGCCCGTACTCTGGTCCTCAACCACCTGCAGACGGACCTTGTATTTCCACTCCCAGCGCCGGCGCAGCGACCAGAAACCCCGCTTGAGGAAGCAGGCCACATAGGGGCTCACGACCAGTTTGATGAACTTGTGCCCGCGGTCCTGCGTGAGGAACGAGATCTGGTTCTCGATCTTCTTGTCGAGCAGCACCGTGGGTTCGATCTTGCCCGTTCCGTTGCAGGTCGGGCAGACGTCCGAGACGCTCTCGACGGCCACCGGGCGCACCCGCTGGCGGGTGATCTGCATCAGTCCGAACTTCGTGAGCGGGAGGACCGTATGCTTGGCCTTGTCGGTCTCCATGAGCTTGACCATCTCGTCGTAGAGCGCCTGCTTGTTCTGCGCCTTGTGCAGGTCGATGAAGTCGATGATGACGATGCCGCCCAGGTCGCGCAGGCGCAACTGCCGCGCGATCTCCTTCGCGGCGGCCAGATTCACGTCCATGGCCGTCTGCTCCTGATTGTCCTCGGCCTTGGTTCGGTTGCCCGAGTTCACGTCGATGACATTCATCGCCTCCGTGTGCTCGATGATCAGGTAGGCGCCGCGCTTGAGCGACACGTATTTGGCGAAGAGCGACTTGATCTGCTTCGAGATGTCGAAGTTGTCGAAGATCGGCACGTTGCCCTTGTAGAGTTTGACGATCTTCACCTTCTCGGGATCGATCTGCTTGATGTAGTCGCGGATCTCGTTGTACATCGCCTCGTCATCGACGGCGATCTGCGAGAACGACCCGTTGAGCGAATCGCGGATGATCGTGTTGGCGCGGTTCATCTCGTTCATCAGCTGGTCGGGGGCCGTACTCCGGCGGATGGCCGCCACGGTCTTGCGCCAGCGGTCGATCTGCGTCTGGATGTCGTGCTCGATGTCCTCGTCCTTGGCCTCCATGGCCGCCGTGCGGATGATGACGCCGAAGTTTTTCGGAAGGACCGCCGCCGCGATGCGCTTCAACCGTTTCTTCTCCTCGGCCGAGCGGATCTTCTGCGAAAGGAAGACCTTCGACGAGAAGGGAACCAGCACCACGTTGCGGCCCGCGAGCGAGATGTCGGCCGTCAGGCGGGGCCCCTTCGTGGAGATGGCCTCCTTGGCCACCTGCACCATGATCTGCTGCCCCACCTGCAGGTAGTCGCCGATCTTGCCCCCCTTCTCGACCGGAGCCTCGAGTTTCATGGTCTCGGCGCGCAGTCCCCGTTTGCCGGGCTGCTGCGAGGCGACGAGCTTCTGGAGCGAGAGGAAATGCGTTCCCAGGTCGAGGTAATGGATGAAGGCGTCCTTTTCGTGTCCTATATTGACGAATGCCGCATTGAGTCCCGGCATGATCTTACGCACCTTCCCGAGGTAGATGTCCCCCACGGCGAACCCCGTCTGACACTGCTCCTTGTTCAGTTCGACAAGAACCTTGTCTTCACACAGGGCGATGGAGATCTCGGTCGGAGTGACGTTTACGATGAGTTCTCTGTTCATTTGCTGCTGTATCGTGTGTCGCGCACCGGGATGCCGGGCGCGGAGTGATGAGGTTTTCGGGCCGCCTGTTGGCATGGAGTGGCGGCAAACTCCAAAGTCTCTGACTGTCAATGCGCCGCAGGCGCTTCCGGCCGCTACCGGAGGTGCGGGATACCCGCGTGGATTTAAATAGGTAAAGCTAAAAGAGCATGGGCTCCTTTAGCTTTATCTATCGTTAGCACTAAAGTGCTACCCTACTTTTTCTTGTGCCGGTTCTTGCGAAGACGTTTTTTACGCTTGTGGGTAGCCATCTTGTGACGCTTATGCTTCTTTCCGTTCGGCATAATCTAAAAATTTTAGAGGTTCTTGGATTTATTTTACTTCACCTTCGCTGCGAAGCTCTTTGCGGGCTTGAAAGCAGGAATGTTGTGTTCGGGAATGGTGATCGTCGTATTCTTCGAGATGTTGCGGGCAACCTTCTTGGCGCGCTTCTTCACGATGAAGCTGCCGAAACCGCGAAGATAGACATTATTTTTCTGGGTCAGCGACGTCTTGATGCTCTCCATGAAAGCCTCGACGATAGCCTGCACCTGCACTTTCTCGACGCCGGTGCTTTTTGCGATTTCGCTTACGATATCTGCCTTTGTCATAGTATTTATGTGTTATAAAAATTGTTTCAACCCGTAATTCGGACTGCAAATATACACTTTATTTAGTTTTCCGCCAACAAACGGAGTTTTTTTTCACGATTTTTTCAACGGCCCCTACCGGCCACGCACACAACACGATAACAAATACCGGGCAAAACCCGTCAAAAAATTAAGATATTCTGTGTCAATAAATTATTGAACCGCCGTCCCGGACCGCCGCCAGAAACCGCAACATACTGACTGGCAACGATATGACATATCGGACAAAGATTCCGACCCCGCCATCCAATAAACCGCCCGGTTTTTGCGTTTAACGGGAAGAATCATTACTTTTGCAAACCTTAACAGCGATACGCCATGGTTAAAATACTCTGGGTAGACGACGAAGTCGAACTGTTGAAACCCCACGTGCTGTTCCTCCGCCAGAAGGGTTACGATGTCGAAACCTGCAACAACGGATACGACGCCATCGACATGGCTGCGGAAGGCTCCTACGACCTGATCATCCTCGACGAGATGATGCCCGGCATGACGGGGCTCGAGACGCTCCCCAAGATCAAGGAGGTGCGTCCCACCACTCCCGTCATCATGGTGACCAAGAGCGAGGAGGAGAACATCATGAACAAGGCCATCGGGTCGAAGATCGCCGACTACCTGATCAAGCCCGTGAACCCCAACCAGGTGCTGCTGTCGATCAAGAAGAACGTACACCAGCAGCAGCTGGTCACCGAGCAGACCACGGCCGACTACCGCTCGGAGTTCGGGCGCATCAGCTCCTCGCTCCAGATGGCCGACACGTTCCAGGACTGGTGCTCGATCTACCGCAAGCTCACCGCCTGGGAGATCGAGTTGTCGGAATCCACGGACCAGAGCATCAAGGAGGTGCTCTCCTACCAGCGCACCGAGGCCAACCAGGAGTTCTGCAAGTTCGTACGCCGCAACTACTACAACTGGATCAACCGCCGTTCGGACGAGACCCCCGTCATGTCGCACACGCTCATGCGCTCGCGCATCTTCCCCGTGGCCGACGAGAACCCCAAGACCACGCTGCTGCTGATCGACAACTTCCGCTACGACCAGTGGCGCGCCATCTCGTCGATGCTGCGCGGCTACTACGACGTAGTGCAGGACGACTTCTACTGCGCCATCCTGCCCACCGCCACGCAATATGCCCGCAACGCCATCTTCGCCGGGCTCATGCCGCTGGCCATCGACAAGCTGATGCCCAACAAGTGGCTCAACGACAACGAGGAGGGCGGCAAGAACCAGTATGAGGAGGAGTTCCTGCGCCGCCTGATGCAGCAGAACGGCAAGCAGTGGCGCTTCTCGTTCGACAAGCTCGTGCGCCCGGAGCAGGGCCGCAAACTGGTGGACAACATCCAGAAGGTCTACGACGCCGACTTCTCGGTGATCGTCTACAACTTCCTCGACATCCTCTCGCACGCCCGCACCGAGACGGACATCATCCGCGAACTGACCGAGGACGACGCGGCCTTCCGTTCATTGACCCGCTCGTGGTTCGAGCACTCGGACCTCTACACGATCCTCAAGCTGCTCTCCGAGCGCGGACACACGGTGGTCATCACCTCGGACCACGGCACGATCCGCGTGGACAACCCCGTGAAGGTGACCGGCGACCGCGAAACCTCGTCGAACCTGCGCTACAAGACGGGCCGCAACCTGGCCTACAACTCCCGCGAGGTCTACGAAGTGCTCAACCCGAAGGACATCCAGCTGCCGTCGAGCAACCTGACGTCGAGCTACATCTTCGCCTACAACTCGGATTTTCTGGTTTACAACAACGACGCCAACCGGCACATCCGCTACTACCGCAACACGTTCCAACACGGCGGCATCTCGATGGAGGAGATGATCGTCCCGTACATTGTCCTCAAACCCAAAGAATAAGACCCTATGAAAACGATCCATATCACCTCGCAGGAGGAGTTGCGCGACGTGGCCGAAGCCATTGTCCGCGACTTGGGACGGCGCACCGTCGTGGCTTTCCGCGGCGAGATGGGCGCCGGCAAGACGACGCTCATCCGCGAAATCGCGGCCGTACTGGGCGCAACGGACACCGTCACCAGCCCGACCTTCGCCATCGTCAATCAGTACAAGGGGGCGAACAACCGCCGCATCTACCACTTCGACTTCTACCGCATCGACGACATCCGCGAAGCCTACGACTTCGGCTACGAGGAGTACTTCTACTCGGGAGACCTCTGCCTGGTGGAGTGGCCCGAGAAGATCGAGCAGCTGCTCCCGGAAAACGTCATGACGGTACGCATCACCGTGGACAGCGACACGGCCCGCACCTTCGAGATCGAATAGCGGCGCTGCCCCCTACCGAAAACGAACGAAACACGACAACCCATGCAGGAATACATCTCCAAACAGCACCAGATTCTGCGCTCCGCAGAACAGATCTATGCGGTCATCAGCCGCTTCGACAACCTGACGCCCGCCCTGGCCGACCGCGTCGAGGAGTGGCAGGCCGACGAGGAGCACTGCTCGTTCAAGGCCAAGGGATTCACCGTGAAGCTCCGCATGGAGGAGCGCATCGCCCCCAAGCACGTGAAGATCGTGGGCGACGAGGGCGGCGTGCCGATCGACTTCGCCTTCTGGATCCAGCTGCAGCCGGCCGGCCCCTACGACACGCGCCTGCGGCTGGTGCTGCACACCGATCTGAACATGGTGATGAAGATGATGATCGGCGGCAAGCTCCAGACGGCCGTAGACCAGATTGCCGAAGGCATCGCCCGGGCCCTCAACGCCGCACCGCAATACTGATCGCACCCAGGAGGACAAATCGCGCAGGCGAAGATATCCACCATACGAAACAGGCCATGGACCCCTTCAAGTTTCTCGGTTCCCGCTTCCGAAGACCGGGCCCGACAGCCCGAGGGGAGGTGGCATATCATTTCGACCGGATCAGCGCCTATTTCCACCGATGCGGCACCGAAGAAGCAGTTCCCCTGCAACGCATCGACGCAGATACGACATTCGATCTGGATCTGCACGAAGTGTTCGAACGGATCGACCGTACGACAACCCCCGTGGGGCGCCAGATGCTTTATGCCCGTCTCCGCACGCTGCGGGGGCCGGATGACTGCAAGGCTTTCGCCGAGCGGACGGCTTTTTTCGAACACGATCCCGAACGGGCCGGCCGCTGCACCGCGCACCTCGGGCTTCTTGCGGAGGAGGATGCCTACGAACTCCACCGCCTCGTGTTCGACGAAACGCCCCGGCTGCAGGGAATTCCGACAGCACACGTAACCTCTCTTCTGGCTGCCGCCGCACTCATTGCAGGGTGCATCCGTCCGGTCTTTTTCTTCCTGTTCCTCGCACTGTTCGCGGTGAATCTCTGGATCCACTACACCAATAAGATCCACGTTTTCGGCTACCTGCTGACAGTACGGCAGTTCCATCGGGCGCTCCGCGTCGCCCGACGGCTGGCATCGGAACGGGTTCCCGGAAGTAGTGCCGCCGCAGAGACGATCCGGGCCGCAACCCGGATTCAGCGTCGGAGCCGCATCGTCGGGCAACAGGCGGACGGCGGAGACCTTACAGCCGCAGCCTACCTGTTCGTCGAGCTGTTCAAAATCGCCTTTTGCCTCGAACCGCTGCTCTTCCACCGCTTTCTCCGAAGCATCGAAGGACACCGCGAGACCATCCACCGTCTGCTCCGCTTCATCGGGGAGACCGATGCAACCCTCTCCGTGGCACGACTGCGCCGCGAACGGCCGACCTGCCGGCCGGAATTCCTCGGAGACAAACGCCTCGAAGCCGTCGGCGTGATCCATCCGCTCATCGACGGCTGCGTGGCCAACACCCTGCGACTCGAAAACGAGAGCCTCCTGCTCACAGGCTCGAACATGTCGGGAAAAACAACCTTCCTGCGCACGCTGATACTCAACGCCCTGTTGGGCGAAACCGTCGGCTTCTGCTTCGCCGAACGATTCCGCCTCCCTTACTGCCGAATCTTCAGCGTCATCGGTCTGACAGACGATCTCGGACAAGGTACAAGTTACTACCTGCAGGAGGTTCTAAGCGTAAAGCGGCTTCTCGAGGCCGCAAACAGGTACACGCCGTGTCTCTTCGCCCTCGACGAACCCTTCAAGGGGACCAACACCGCCGAACGCATCGCGGCAGGCCAGGCGGTGCTCTCCCACCTGAACCGGAGCGGACAACTCGTGCTGGTCTCCACACACGATCTCGAACTGGCCGTGCGGCTCCGCAGCGACGGATTCGTCCCCTACCATTTCCGCGAAGAGATCGCCGACCGGCGTCTGACCTTCGATTATCGGCTGCACCCGGGAGTACCCGCCGGGCACAACGCCCTCCACATCCTCGAACTGTACGGATATCCGCCCGAGGTCGTTGCCCAGGCGCGCCGGATCAGTGAGGAGCTCACCGGGTCAGAACCGCCGCGCGACCGCTGACGTCTCAGATACGCGGCTTCTGCAGCATGCGGACGACCAGCGAGAGGGCATAGACCAGCAGGCCATAGATGATCGGGATGCAGGCCACGCGAAGGCCGCCGGCCAGCAGCGAGGGCGCAATATCGCCCGCCTCCCTCACAACGCCCATCGCCTGCGAAAAACCGAGCAGCGTGTAGACGACCCCGGTAACCAGAGCCAGCAGGCCGATCTCCCGGACCCAGGCCGGAGCCTTCCAGGCGGCGAACAACAGACAGATCAACTCGACGGTCAGGAGCGACATGCCCAGCCAGCCGCCTTCGAAAAAGAGTTGGAACATACGCGAAATGTTTTTTGAGGTTCTGCGGGAGCTTTCCCGCAAACAAAGATAACACGCAGGGCGCTGCACCTCCAAAAATCGGGACGGTAGAAACCCCTCCTGACGCTGTCGAAACCCGCTGTTCTGCGCTACAGGACCCTGCAGCGCAGGTTTCATACCGTCTCATTCGGAAAATTTCCATATATTTGTACAAACCGAATTCGCGATGAGAGATGCCTTTCCGATCCTCTGGTGGCTTGCCGCGGCCGTCGTCATCGCCCTGCTGCTCATCAGCATGGGATATGCCGCTTCGCAGGCGATCCTGCTGGCCGTGTTCTTCCTGCCCGGCATGCTCTGCGCCCGCTATTTCTACCCGCAGCTCTCGTTCGAGGAGCGCCGGAAAGGGGTGCTCGACACCCTCTACCTCACGCTGGCCATTCTCTGCACCGAATACCTCGCCCTGATCCTCGGGCACCGCACCGCGCTGCCCGACGACGAGATCCCCGACCTGCTGTTCAACCCGCTCTTCATCCTGCTGGTGCTCTCGGCCTGCATCCTCCCGGAGATCCTGATCGAACGCCGGCTCGAGGCCCGCAGGCCCTACGACCGCATGCTCCGGTTCGTCTCCGACCGCCGGCCGGTCACACTCGACCCCGCGGAACTGCTCTACGTCGAGTCGAACGACAGCGAGGTGTGGCTCCACACCCGCACGGGTGAGGCCTACCGCACGAAGACGCGCATCTCACAGTGGGAAGCGCTGCTCGACCGCCGCTTCCTGCGCATCCACCGCTCCTACATCGTCAATACGGAGTGCATCGAGGAGTACCATCCGACCCGGATCCGGATCGGAGGCAGCGACATCGAGATCTCCCGGAAATACAAGGAAGCGGTCCGCCGGCGTCTCGGTCCCGAGTAACACACTCCGCCCGCAAGCCCCGCACCGCCGCTGCGGCCCGACCGATACGCGGAGGTTACCGGCGCATCGCTTCGGCCACGCACCGGATCGTCGGGAAGGCCCCGCGCACACGATCGGCAGCCTCCGCCTCCGTGCACCACACGACCTGTTCGATCCCCTCCTCGCGCTGGGGCGTCAGCGGCTCCGCGCCCTCGGTGCGGAGTTCATACCAGCTCGTGCGCTTGAGCTCCCAGCGTTCGGTCTTCGGAAACCAGTAGGCATGCAGCGTCCGGCAGAGCGGCCGCACGACGCGGGCCCTGACCCCCGTCTCCTCGGCGATCTCGCGCTCGGCACAGGCCTCCAGCCCCTCACCCGCCTCGACATGTCCTTTCGGAAGGTCCCAACGGCCGTTGCGGTGGATCATCAGCCACTCGCCGCGGCCGTTCACCACGATACCGCCGGCCGCCTCCACCGGCGTAAACTCTGCCGCAAAGGCGGCAAAGGCGGCCTCCGGATCGGGCGAGAGAACCGCCACGGAGTTGTACGATTCGAGAATTTTGAGTATCTTGGCACGGGTTACGCCGTCGGCCGCACGAACGGCGTGCCACTCCCCGCCGGGAGCCGCAGCCGCGAACGCCACGGCCCGGTCGGCAAAATAGACGATGCGATTCATGATGTTCCTTTTTTGAGCGAAACAAAATTACGAATAAATGGGAAAACCGCTACGAAAATGAAAAAAATCCTTTTGACGATGGCTATTGCAGCTATGGGGCTGGGCGCCTGCGACGATCCGCGACCCGCACCCCTGACAATCGACAACCGGCTGACCAACGAGGAGATCGCCGCCGGGATCCTCACCCCCGAGGTGATGTGGAAAATGAGCCGGGCCGGCGGCGCCGCACTCTCGCCCGACGGAAAGACGCTCCTCTACCAGCAGACCGACTACAACATGCAGGAGAACCGCGGCGTGACGACCGTCTGGATCCAGGACCTCGCATCGAACGTCCCCGTGCGGCTGACCGACACCTCGTCGAACAGCCTCGCCCCGCGCTGGAGCGCCGACGGACAGAAGATCCTCTTCCTCTCGGACCGCAGCGGCTCGATGCAGGTGTGGGAGATGGGCGCCGCGGGCGGTGACCCGCGCCAGCTGTCGGCGCTGGAGGGCGACGTCGAGGGATTCGGCATCTCGCCCCGCGGCGACAAGGCGTGGTACGTGCAGCGCGTACAGGCGGCCGCACGCCGTTCGTCGGACATCCACACCGACATGGACAAATCGAAGGCCCGCATCTACGACGACCTGATGGTCCGCCACTGGGACTATTGGGATGAGGGCGAACACCTCCACATCTTCGTGGGCGACTTCGGGGCCGACGGCCTGAAGCCCGGCGTGGACATCATCGGCGCCGATGCGGCATGGGACGCCCCGCTGGCCCCCTACTTCGACATGGCCGAGATCGCCTGGAACCATGCCGGAACGATGCTGGCCTACACCTGCAAGCCGCTCACGGGCACGGCCTACGCCGTATCGACCGACTCGGACATCTTCGTCTACGACGTGGCTTCGGGACAGACGCAGAACATCTGCAAGCCGACGAACTTCAACACGGGTGAGAAGATCGAGCGGCTGCGCGACAACCTCCCGGGCTACGACAAGTATCCCGTCTGGTCGCCCGACGACCGGAAGATCGCCTTCCTCTCGCAGCGGCGCGCGGGCAACGAGTCGGACAAGGCCCGCCTGTTCCTCTACGACTGCGCCACGACCGAGATGTGCGACCTGACCGAAGATTTCGACTACAACGCCATGAATGTCGTCTGGGAGGGCAACGACCGCCTGTGGTTCGTCGCGCCGATCGAGGCCACGCACCAGATCTGCCGCATCGCCCTGGGCGAGGGTGAGGTCGAGGTGCTCACAAAGGGCGACCACGACATCACCGCCTTCACGATGGCCGCAGGGCGCATCGTCGCCGAACTGGCTACAATCAGCTCGGCCACCGAGTTCTACGAGGTGAACCCCGCGGACGGCGCCCTGACGAAGATCTCGTCGATCAACGACGCGATCTACGAACACATCCGCATGGGCCAGGTGCAGAAACGCTGGGTCGAGACCACCGACGGCAAGCAGATGCTCACGTGGGTGATCCTGCCGCCCGACTTCGACCCCGCCAGAAAGTACCCCACGCTGCTCTACTGCGAGGGCGGTCCCCAGAGCGTCGTGTCGAACGGCTGGAGCTACCGCTGGAACTTCCAGCTGATGGCCGCACAGGGCTACGTCGTCGTGGCCCCGAACCGGCGCGGCGTACCGTCGTTCGGACAGGAGTGGCTCGACCAGATCTCGGGCGACTACTCGGGACAGAACATCCGCGACTACCTCTCGGCCATCGACGACGTGGCACGCGAGCCGTGGGCCGACGAGACGCGCATGGGCTGCGTCGGCGCCTCGTACGGCGGCTACTCGGTCTACTTCCTGGCCGGACACCACCAGAAGCGTTTCAAGGCCTTCATCGCCCACTGCGGCATCTTCGACTTCGACTCGATGTACGGCGAGACCGAGGAGCTCTTCTTCATCAACAACGACTACGGAGGCCCCTACTGGGACAAGGAGAACGCCACGGCGATGCGTTCCTATGCCAACTCGCCCCACAAGTTCGTGGACCGCTGGGACACGCCGATCCTGATCATCACGGGCGAGCGCGACTACCGCATCCCCTACACGCAGTCGCTCGAGGCCTTCACGGCCGCCCGCGTGCGGGGCATTCCGGCGCGCCTGCTCGAGTTCCAGGACGAGGCCCATCAGGTCTTCAAACCGCAGAACTCGATGGTCTGGAACCGCGAATTTTTCGGCTGGCTCGACAAGTACGTCAAACAGGCCGAATGACATTTGGGAAAGTTTCACCGACCTTCCGAACACGAAAAACCTGCCCTTCGCGGCAGGTTTTTCCGTTTCCAACGGGCTTCCGAAACGGGGGTTTCATGATGAAAAATCCCGGGGTCGTTGATTTTATTTTTTTTTCACCGCCTGCGACCCTATTTTTGCAACGTTCATGAACAGAAAGATTTCAGCCATGCGCATACTCCGCAGCTCACTGATCGGCATACTCCTGGCGGCGACCGCCTGCAACCAATCGACCGAACCGACTCCCGCCCCGGAGGCGGAGACGATCCAGGTCACCATCGGAACCGGACCCCGCATCGACATACAGACCCGCACGGAACTCACCGACGGCACCGACATCAAGTGGGAGAGCGACGACCGTCTGGCCCTCTGGGCCCGGAACAGCGACGGATCGTTCGCCTTCGAGGGCGCCGTCTTCTCGCTCTGGCGCTACGGCACAACGTGGGAGCAGGCCTTCTTCCGCGGCGAGGTTCCCGCCATGGATCCCTCGGGCGCCTACCGCTATCATGCCGTATCGCCCGTCCCGGCATCGGCATCGGCCGAAACCCGGCAGGCCACCTATGAGATTCCGGCCGTGCAGGACGGCACGTTCCACGGCGAGTGGGACGTCATGGTAGCCGACGCCGTCGGCTCGGAGGAGGCGCCCGCCCCGGCGCTGGTCGAGGGCGACAACAGCGACGCCGTCGCGCTGGCATTCCACCACAAGATCCATCTGCTGCGCATCCGCATACCCGAAAACCGTCTCGGCGAGAAGATCTCGCAGATCACGCTGAACTTCCCGGTCGAGGTGGCCGGCACAATGTCCGTGGACTTCACCGATGCGGCGGCCGTGCCGACCGTCAGCGGATCGAAGAGCCTCACGCTGCGCTTCGACGAGCCGAAGGATGCCGGCGACGAGGTCTACGCCACGATCGCCCCGGTGACCCTCTCGGAAGCCGATGCAATCGAAATCTATGCCACCGGTACGCTCTACGAGTCGCAGCACCGCACGATCGCGGGCAAGGCATTTGCCGAGGGCCACATCACCCCGATCGCCTACAACATCCCCGAAGCGGGCGAGACGCTCGGCACGATCGTGCGGCTCACGCTCGACGAGACGGGCGAGCATACGCTCGGCGAGCGAATCCAGTCGTTCACCCTCCGCGTCGAGGGCGCCTCGTTCGACAACGGCACCGCGGAGCGCACCTTCACGGTCGGCGAATCGGGCACCTACGAGATGCTCTTCCCGCAGGGCAGCAACCCGGAGGCGCTCTCGGGCAAGGAGGTGACCATCACCTACGACTCGGAACACGCCCTGCTCACGAGACGTTTCACCCTGCCGGAGATTACACCCGAGGCGGTCAATACCGTTGCCCTGCCCGGCGTCCCCTACCTGCTCTCCGAGGACTTCTCCGCGGTGGAATCCTTCGACATCGACACCAACAATACCCTCGGCAATACCAGCAGCGGCTCGAACACGGCATCGACGCTGAGCCAGCTGCCCGCCAATGCCTCGACCTCCTGGACCGGAGCCCGCTGCGGCGTCGAAGCCGGCAAGTCGCTCCGGCTGTGCAGCCGCAACGAATGTGCGGCCCTCACGCGGGGCAGCTACCACGGCCGGCTCGACTCGCCGAACCTCGAGGCCCTGAAGGGCTCCTGCCGGATCGTCGTACGGTTCAACTACTCGATGGCCCGCAGCTCGAACCAGGGCAACATGCTGCAACCCTACCTCGCGGCCGGAATCGCCGACGACGGCACGCGCGACGCCACGTCGAACCTGTGGGGCAGTTTCATCTCGGGAGAGGGCGATCCGGGAACGATCCTGCAGTACAACATCCCGGCCGTGATCTACGACCTCGACGACGGAGGCGCCCTGGACGGCAGCTACGACAACGTCACGCGCCCGGCCGAGTTCACGACGACGGCAACCCCGGCCCACCGCATCGTCTGGGAGGCCTACATGCAGTCGGGCGAGCCGCGTGAAACATTCAAGTACTATTACAGCAACAACTGGGTTTATATCGACAACATCACGGTGTCGATTGCAGAATAAAAAACACGACCACATGAAACGAATGCACCTATCGGCCATCACCGCAGCGCTCCTGCTTCTGGCAGCCTCCTGCTCCAAGCAGGAGAACGGTACCCCGTCGGGCGACGGCTACGGCCGGATCCGGCTTCACGGCACGGCCGACGTATCGATCGCCACCCGCGCCGAAATCGATGTCACGACGCTCGGCGTCACGGTTCCGCAACCTTCGGAGCTGGCCCTCACGATCCACTCGGACGACCCCGAGGTGAACAGCGTATGGGAGAACGCCGACGCGTTCAACGCCGCCGACACGCTCTTCAAGGCCGGCGTCTACACCGCGACGCTCACCTACGGCGACCCCGAGGCGGAGGGCGAGAACAAGCCCTACTACTCGGGCACCGAACAGTTTGACCTCACGGCGGGAACGACCGCCGAGGTGGCAGTCACGGCCCGCATCGCCAACTCGATGGCCGAGATCCGGACCACGGAGGCCTTCGACCGCTATTTCCACGACGCGACCTTCACGCTCCGGACGGGAGCGGGCAACGAGTTCCGTTTCACGCCCGGAGCCGAGCCGGCCGACAGCCCCGTCTTCGTACAGGCCGGAACGTCGATCTCCATCAGCGGAACGGCCCGACAGCAGAGCCAGACCGGCACGGATGAAGGCCCCGAGGTCAAACTCGCCGCCGAACCGCTGGCCTCGACCTCGCCCCGCACGCGCCACATCTTCACCTTCGATGCGGCCGACGCCGGCAGCGCCACGCTCCACATCACGCTCGACGAGAACGAGGAGCTGACCTCATCCGTGGATATCGAACTGAACGACAACGCCGAATAACAAAAAAACACACGATATGAAACTTCTGTACCAAATTCTCGCAGCCGGCACCCTGGCAATGCTCGCAACGGGTTGCAAGGACGAAACGCCCAACTACGGGCAGACCGGCGGCGGATCGTCCGAGACGGTCGGCTACGTCGATCTGAACGGACTCAGCCCGCAGGTGCTCCTCGACGCCGAGATCAACCAGACCCCGGCCCAGACGACTGCCGCACAGACCCGTGCCGTCACGGAGGCCACGCCCGACTACCTCGTCCGTATCTACAACTCCTCGGACGAGTGTGTGCTCGACACCACCTACGGCGACATGCAGTCGCAGTTCAACGACGGACCGGAGCAGAACCTGCTGGCACTGCCCGTGGGCACCTACCGCCTCGAGGTCCACTCGCAGGAACCCTCCTCGGTTCCCGACGTCGAGTGGGAGGCACCGACCTACGGCACCACCTACGACTTCGCCGTATTGCGGAGCCATACCTCCGACAGCCCGCTGACGATCGCTGACGAGGTGGTATGCAAGCTCTCGAACATCAAGGTCACCGTCTCGATCTCGGCCGACCTGGCCGAGCTGCTCGGCGACGACACGAAATCGACCGTCACGCTGGGTTCGGCCGTGGCGGAGTTCACCAAGAGCGAGAGCCGCGCCGCCTACTTCCGTCCGCAGAACAGCGACGGCGACACGCTCGAGTTCAAGCTCACCGGAACGAAAGACGGCAAACCCGCCGAACTGAGCAAGACCATCACCGGCGTGAAGGCCGGACAGTGGCGCAAGATCATGCTCTCGATCGTCTATGCCGAGACCGGCGACATCAAGATCGTGGTGACGGTGGACAGCTTCGTGCAGGACTCCGAGATTACGATCAACAGCACCGAGTCGCTCTGGGAACCCGAACTCGACGAGGGTACGGACCGTCCGACGCTGACGTGGCCCGGACATGACCTCGCACAGCCGGTCGCCCTCGACGAGTCGATGTACGACCCGTCGGGCACCTTCAACGGCACGGCCCCGGCGCTGACGCTGTCGGCCGCTGACGGCATCCAGACCCTGCTGCTGGGCATCACCTCGGACAATGCCGCATTCCGCACGGAGATCATCGAAGCCGCCGGGCTGACGGACGTGGACCTCTGCGGCACGATCTCGCGCCTGCACCCCTTCTACGGGCTGCAGGTCACGGCCGGCGCCACCGAGGCAACGATCGATCTGAAAAGCATCATGTACCTCTTCTTCGGATACGAGGGCTCGCACACGCTGACCTTCAACATGACCGACAACAAGGGCCGCAACGCCGTCGCAACGCTGCAGTTCAACTACGGCAAGGGGACGGCCGAAGAGGATCCCTCGATTGTCTGCCGGCAGTTCGACATCGACCAGCCGCACACCACACAGACGGGCGACGAGATCGACGTGGATATCAAGACGGCGAGCGGCATCCAGGCCTTCGTGGTATCGATCATCTCCGAAACGCTCAACGAAGAGGTGCTCGCCGCCGTAGGTCTGCGTCCGACGTTCGACCTCTGCAACATCACCGATCCGGAGGAGCTGGCCGCCCTGACCAGCGACGACATCGGGTTCCCCGTGAACGACGACGTCAAGGGACAGACCTCGATGACCTTCTCGGTGACGAAGTTCACCGGCATGCTCTCGGCATTCCCCGGCACGCACCAATTCAAGCTCGCCGTGACGAACGCCGAAGGATCGACCACGACCAAGACCCTGCAACTGATTGTCGAACAATAAGCCGGAACGACCATGAAAAGAGATTTCATCTTCGGAATCGCCGCAGCCTTCGCGCTGGCCGGTCTGGCCGCCGGTTGTTCGACCCGCGACACCGACGCCGGAACCTCCGGCACGGGATCGCTGCAGCTGAAGGTTTCGGCCACACGCGCAGAAGGATCCGCTGCCGGCACGGGTTACGACCCGCTGACCGACCAGCAGATACGCATCTACAACAACGACGGCAAACTGCTGCGCCACTACACGGCGGAGACCCTTCCCGAGCGGCTGGAGCTGCTCAACGGCACCTACCGCGCATCGGTCGAAGTGGGACAGGAGGAGCCCGCCTCGTTCGAAAAGCGCTTCTACGTCGGCGAGGAGGAGTTCGCGGTCGCCGCAGGACAGACTTCCACCGTGGAGGTGAAGTGCGGCCGGCAGAACGTAGCGGCCGAGGTGCGCCTCGACGCCTCCGTGGCCGAGAACTTCGGATCGACGGCCAAGGTATGGGTGGCTGCCGCCACGACGGACGACTACGGAGAGCTGGGCAATGGTACGCTCGACGAACTCTGCTACACGGCCGACGCCAAGGGCTACTTCATGCTTCCGGAGGGCGTCACGACGCTGATCTACCGCTTCGAGGGTACACACAACGACCCTTCATACGGTGAAAACGGGCTCATCGCCAAGCAGGGCGTGCTGACCGGGCTTTCGACCGGCGCCAACTGCTCGATGACCTTCCGTTTCTCGGACGACGCTCCGGGCTATGTCGAGGCAGTCACCATCCTGGTGGACGACAGCGCCGACGAATGGGAGGACGAGATCGTCTGGACCGACATCTCGATCACGGGCGACGGATTCGACGCCGAGACGCAGCAGGACTACATCCCGGGCAAGTCGGCCGCCGTGACCTACAAGATCGCGAACATCACGCCGATCAAGGACGTGACGCTCTACGCCGCCTCGAAGAGCTACGACCTCACCGGATCGTCCTATCCGGGCATCACGGTGAACAAGGAGAACGAGCGGACGATGAGCGTATCGCTCTCCGACGAGTTCTTCAAGGCCATCGGCGGCGGCATGCAGTCGGTACGGCTGCGTGTGCGCGATACCTCGAACGGCGAACTTTCGCGCACCACCCCCTTCCGCGTGCAGGGTCTGCTGCCCGTCGGGGAGTCGGACTACGACCTCTGGACCAACCGCGTAACGCTCCGCGCCCTGGTGCTCGACGCCGAAGCCGGCGAGGTGAACTTCACGCTCGGCGACCGGAGTCTCCGGGGTACCGACGCCGGGGAGAACACCTACACGGCGACATTCGAGCCCGAATGGACGCAGACATCCAACGCCGAAAACCCCGCCTACCCCGCCTACTACCTGCCGGTCGAAGGCACGGGCGTCTTCGCCGGCCGCGACTACACGTGCAGCGCCACGATCGGCGGAGAGACGTTCACCGGATCGTTCACCGCAGCCGCCGGCCAGTCGATCCCCGGCGGCGACATGGAGGGCAACCTGAGCTGCTTCACCACCTCGAACACCAACTCCACGATGTGGGGCAGCGGCAACAACTCGCTCAAGAGCGGACTCTGCACCAAGGGGCAGAAGAGCGGCATGGGCGGCAGCCAGTGCGCCAAGATGACGGCCAGTGCGACGCTGGGTATCCTCGCCGCCGGCAACCTCTTCACCGGCACGTTCAACATGAGCGGGACGACCGGATCGGTCGGCTTCGGACAGAAGTACGCCTACACGGCCCGTCCGACGGCCCTGCGGTTCAAGTACCACGCCAAGGTGGGCACGGTCGATATCCAGAAGGGATACGGCGGTCCCCTGGCCAAGGGCGAGCAGGACAAGAGTTCGATCTATGTGGCTATCGTGGACTGGTCGGCACGGCGCGTGGTAAGCTCCGGGACGAGCGCCCCGTCGGGGACGTGGGATCCCGCCGCCCAGACCGACCTCGACGGATCGGGCCGGATCATCGCCTACGGGCAGCTCTTCATCAGCCAGACGACCGAGGGCGACGCCATGATCGAGGGCTCCATCCCGCTGCGCTACTACTTCCCCGAGGAGGCCGCCCCCGCCGGCAACTACACGCTGGTCATTGCCTGCGCCACGAGCGCCTACGGCGACTTCATGAACGGATGCTCGTCGAACGAACTCTACGTGGACGACTTCGAATGGGTATACTGACAAACACAAACACGAACGATTGACGGATGAGGATTTCACACATGCGCCAAACCCTCTCGGGACTCCTTCTCGCCGTGTCGGGACTCTGCATCGGCTCCGGGCTTCAAGCCCAGGAGCGCGTCGCAGGCCCCGACACGGCGCGTCCCGGCCTTGCGGCCGCGACGACGATCGACACCCTGTCCCGAAACCAAAATGAAGAACCGCACGAACTGACGATCAACGAACGCCGGCGCCGGCGCGGTCTGACCGACCGACATACGCTGTTCGTACCCAAGGGACAATGGGTTTTCGGAGGTACGGCCTCCTACTCGACCCACACCAACGACAACTACCGTTTCCTGATCGTCGAGGACATCAACTCAACGGGATACACCGTGCGCGTCAGTCCGATGGTCGCCTACGCCCTGCGCGACAACATGGCCCTCGGAGCCCGTTTCACCTACTCGCGTTCGCTGCTCAAACTCGACAAGGCCCACCTGGAGTTCGGCAGCGAGGACAACACCACCGAACTGTCGGCCAAGGACTTCTACACGCTCAAGCACAACTACACGGCCTCATTCATCTGGCGGCAGTACATCCCGCTCGGCCGCAGCAAACGCTTCGCCCTGTTCAACGAGACTTCACTGTCGTTCGGCGGCATCCAGTCGAAGTTCGCCAACGACTCGCCCGTGAAGGGTACCTACCAGACGGGCTATGAAGTCGGCATCGGCATCTCGCCCGGCATCGTGGCCTTCGCCACGAACAACATGGCCGTCGAGGTGAACGTCGGCGTCATGGGTATCAACTACAGCCACATCAAACAGGTCCACAACCAGGTCCGCGATGGAGACATCAAGTCGAGCATGATGAACTTCAAGGTGAACATCTTCTCGATCGGTCTGGGCATGGCCTTTTATCTCTGACAACTCCGCATGACTATGAAACGACTCACCTGCTTACTCGCAGCGACGCTGCTCACCCTGCTGACCGCTTCGGCCGGCACCATCGGGGAGGTCCGTGCGGAAACCGACACGCTGACTTCGGCGGCGGAGGCGCCCCGGAGCCGCCGCACCAAACAGCGCTTCCTGCCCACGCGCCAGCGCATGGACCGCGAAATCAACAAGATCAAGTTCGCCTACCGCGGCGAGGTCATGCTCGGCATGACCGCCTCATACGGAACGCTCACCACCGACGATGCCGACATGTGGACACTCGTCTCGAACCTCTCGGCCGACGGTGCCGTGGCCAGCATCCGCCCCTTCGTCGGCTATTTCTACAAGGACAACCGCTGTCTGGGCGCCCGCTTCGGCTACCAGTACATGAACGGCAAGCTCCAGAACGGCGCATACGACCTGGGCGAAAGCAACGACGTCTCGGGCGACATCCCCTACATGGATTTCACCAGCAACAGCTATTCGTTCGGCATCTTCCACCGCTCGTATGCCGGGCTCGACAACCGGGGCCGTTTCGGACTCTTCGCCGAATTCGAGTTCCAGATCACCAACGGATCTTCGGATTTCGTGTTCGACGACCTGCAGAAACGTACCTTCTGCAACAATACGCAGCTCAAACTTGCGTTCAATCCGGGAGCGGCCATCTACATCTTCCCGAACGTCTGCGGCACCATATCGTTCGGACTGGGCGGCATACAGTACAACACGGTCACGCAGAAGAACGCCTCGGGAGAGACCGTCGGTACGCGCAAGACCTCGAAGATGCGGTTCCGGCTCAACCTGCTGGACATCAATTTCGGCATGACCGTCCACCTGTGGGACAAGAAAAAGAAGTAAGGAGACATGATCAGAAGACTCTTCCGCACAGCGCTCCCCTGCCTGCTCGCGACACTCGCGGGCTGCATCAAGAACGACATCCCCTATCCGCTCGTCGAGCTGCGGATCGCCGACATCGAGGGCGAGGGGTTCACCGTCTCGGAGAACAATACCGCCCGGCGTGAAATCACCCTCCGGCTGGACGAGCAGACCGATATCCGCAACGTAAGGATCGACAAGGCGACCTACGATGCCGTGATCCACAGCGTCAAGCTCGACAAGGAGGAGGTGCTGGGCCAGATGCGCCGCTCGCAGGAGCTGGTCGGCACGTTCGACATGTACACGCCGATCTACACGACGCTCTCGCTCTACCAGGACTACGAATGGACGGTCCGCGCCGAGCAGACCATCGAGCGGCGGTTTGCCGTCGCCGGCCAGATCGGCGCCTCGCAGATCGACGAGAAAAACCGCATCGCCCGGGCCAGCGTGGCGACCGGCACGGACCTCGAGCACATCCGGGTGACGGAACTCAAGCTCGGTCCGGCCGACATCACGACCTACTCGCCGACAATCGACGAGTTGTCCGATGCCGATTTCCGGTCGGTGCGCCTGGTCGATGTGACCTGCCACGGCCGCACCGAACGGTGGAGCCTCTTCGTGGAGGTCACCGACTCGAAGATCGCCGTCGACGAGGTCGATCTGTGGGCCAACACGGCAACGGTCACCGCCACCGTTTCCGAGGAGGAGCACGGCCGCGGCGCCCGGCTGCAATACCGCATCAAGGATGCCGCAACGTGGCAGGAGGCTCAGGAGAGCAGCTACCGGGACGGCATCCTGACCGCCTCGATCAAACCCGAATGGAGCACGGCGGAGAACCCCTCGGGCATCACCGTGTACAGCCCCGCAGCCGACAAGGGCATCTTCGCGGGATACACCTACGAGTTCCGGCTGCTGATCGGCGACGAACAGACCCAGCTGCTGGAGTATGCCGCCGCCAGCGGCGATACGATTCCGGGCGGCGACATGGAGGGCAGTCTGAGCTGCTTCACGAACAACAACGCCACCTCGACGATGTGGGGAAGCGGCAACAACGGCATCAAGTCCAACCTCTGCTCCGCGGCGACCATGACGGGCATGGGAGGCAGCCAGTGTGCCAAAATGACCGCCAGTTCGACGCTGGGCATCCTGGCATCGGGCAACCTCTTCACCGCGACCTTCTCGATGAAGGGGACGGACGGTACCGTGGGCTTCGGACAGAAATACAACTACACGGCACGCCCGAAGGGACTGCGCTTCAAGTACCACGCCACGGTAGGGACGGTCGATATCCAGAAGAATTTCGGCGGTCCGATCGCCATGGGCGAACAGGACCTCAGCACGATCTACGTCTGCATCGTGGACTGGTCGGCGCGCCGCAACGTCACCTCGGGTGTCAGCAAGCCGACCGGGACATGGGATCCCTCGGTACAGACCGATCTCGAGGGCTCGGGCCGCATCATCGCCTACGGCGTGATGGACATCTCGGCCTCGACCGAGGGCGAGAGCCTCATCGGCGGCGAGATCCCGCTCGTCTACTACGACACCGCATGTGCGGCGCCGCAAAGCAGCTACACGCTCGTCATCAGCTGCGCCACGAGCAAGTACGGCGACTACATGAACGGCTGTTCGAAGAACGTGCTCTACGTCGATGACTTCGAATGGGTCTATTGAGACCATTCGGAGTCCGAAACAAAAAAGGGGCGACCAGCCCCCGAAAAACGAGAGAGGCCGGTACCTTGCGGGTACCGGCCTCTCTTCTTTTATCATTGTTCGCTACCTGCTGCGCGTTACCTCACGGCAATACGGCAGTACTTGTCGTAGCGTCCTATGACATCTTTCACGTAGGCCAGCGTCTGGCGGCTTCCCGTGAACCGGCCGCATTTCACGACCTCGTTTTCATAATACTCCGGCTCCGACTTCAGCGTCAGGTACCGGGCCACGACCTCCCACGAATTGGGATCCTCGCCGTGGACCCGCGCCAGCCGGCGGGCGTCGTTCACATGTCCGATGCCGCCGTTGTAGCAGGCGAGGATGATGCTCATGCGGTCCTCGTCCGAGGTGCCGGCCGGGAAGCGGAGCGACTCTCCGATCTTCGAGAGCAGCTTGTTGGCCAGCCACACGTTCGTCGCGGGATCGGCGATAAGCGACTCCGGAACATCGAACTGCTCGGCCACCGAGGGCATGATCTGCATCAGCCCGCAGGCACCGCGGCTCGACGTGATGTCGGGCGTGAAGCGCGACTCGTGGTAGGCAATGGCGGCCATCAGGCGCCAGTCGTTGCCCTCCTTCTCGCTGATGTCGCGCATCAGGTTGTCGAACGGCGAGATGACACAGAGCCGTTCCTTGGCCAACGCGTTCGTGCCGACGCTCTTCGGAGCGGGCTCGAGGACCGGCGACGGATCCGTCACGGGCGTGCCGGTTTGGGCGTTGAAGCCGTAAAATGTAGTCAGAATGGATAGGAACGCAAACGTTAAAACAGTCTTTTTCAGCATAAAAGGTTGCTTTGCGGGCAGTTCATACCGCGCAGAACAATACGCTAATCATAGAATCCCCACGAGATACCGATCTTGAACATGCCCGGATTGAGCGGGTAACCCGCCGCCGAAAAATATTCGCCGTTGCCGAACAAGCCCTTGTTCACGTGCTGATATTTCAGAAATATCCGCATTCTCTTCCACTTTGCCATGACGAAGGCGTCCATGTAGGGATAGTTCCCCACTTCGACCTCGCGCTGGTTGTAGTACACCGACAGAGCGGGATTGTAACCGGGCGCATAATACCGCGTATTATAGCGTCCGTCGAGTCCGATCTGCAGGCGCAGTACGTCGCGCACGACCCAGAACTCGTAGTAATACGAGAGGAAGGCGCTCAAAAGCGGAACGGGTACAACTTCCTGATCCGTACTCCACTGCAACAATACCCTGTTGTCCAGATGAAGTCCGCCGAGGCGGAAATCCTTGCGAGCATACACACTCGTGAGGCTGACACTTCCTGCATGCTGGGCGACGTTGCTGTCCGCTCCGTAATAGATCTTGTCGGAGACGACGCCCTGCCATCCGCCCACTTCGAACGCGAAGTCGGGGACCGAAAATTTCACCTCGAAACGAGTCTCATTCTCCTTGTTCAAAGGAGTGGACCATATGTAATGGTTCGAGAACAGATTCTCCTGCCAGTAGTTGGGCGAACGCCGGTCCATCGAGAGCCGGCCTTCGAGAATCAGGGGGTGTCCGCGGAGGTAACCCGTCAGCGCAAGGTGTGCGCCGATGTTTATGTCTCCGCCTCTGTAACCCGACGGGTAGAACTTGATGTTCGCTCCCCAATCGACGTATTTCTTTATCTTTCCATTGACCGAGCCATAGGCGAAATAGCTCGTCTTCTTTACCTTCGTGTAGTGTCCCGAAAGGTAATCGTCCAGTTCGAACTGCGAATAGGTGTGCAGATCGAGGCCCACGCCGGCATCGATCGTTCCCACCACCCCGTTGCGGTCCCACGGCTGCGCCTGCACGAAGATCCGGTTCGAAATCACCCGCTCGTAGATCGAGTCGCGCGTCTGGGTGGGATTGATGAACCAGTTGTCGTAGTAGTTGTGTTCGGCCGACACGAAGTTGCCCTGCTCGTCGCGATGGTCTCGCTCGTCGGTGTAGGGCACGTTGTTGTCCGTATAGATCTTGCTCCACGAACTGTACTCGAACGAGTGGCCGACATAGACGGTCGAGAGGTCGGCCAGCGAGAAGTCGCGGTCGGTGACCCGCTGCAGCGGGATGGCATACGACTGCGTGACGAAGAAGGCGTTGTTGCGGTAGGTGTTCTCGGCCTCGGCCTCGGAGAGCTTCATCGGAATGCCCGAAGGCATCTCGAAGGTCGTGTCACGCAGGGCCCACACGCCGACCACGCCGCCGTTCTCCTGCTGCTCGATGTGGTTGTTGTAGTAGGCCGCATGCACCGAATAGCGCTTGCCGGTATGGTTGAACGCCACGGCCAGGTTGTGGTTCTTGGTCCGCGACCAGACATACTGTCCGCGGGTGCCGCGCGCCTTGTAATCGATGTTGAAGCCCGTCGAGGGAGAGATGTTCTGCGCATGCATGATGTTGAAATTCTCCTCGCGGAAACGCTTCTGTCCCGACTCCTCGTAGCTCATGCGGATGATCGGTTTCTTCGTATTGTAGAAATCGACGTTCTCCATGTTGTACGTGTAGGCGTAATAGGGGCTCGCAAATCCGAAGTCAAAGAACTGTGGCCGCCGGAAATAGTTCAGCGGCAGCGAGGTCTGTCCCAGCGCACCCTGCGCGATGTCGCCCACATCCTCGCGGTAGAACGGGTAGTCGATCCTGTAGTCGGTCAGCGTCGTGTCGAGCGTCCCGACGTTCACGCGGTTGTAGTCGCGGCTCACGTGCCAGCGGAAATTGTTCAGCGCACGGATCGAATCGCCGAAGAAGTAGGACTCGAGCGGCTTGCGGATCTTGCGCTCCCTGGTCGAGTCCTGCTGTTCGCCCTCGGGATTCTCGCCCTCGTTCTCACTCTGATCGAACGGGTTATTACCGTAGAGGCCGGTATTCTGACCGTTCTGCTGGGCGCGCAGCAGCGTACTTGCATCGAACTGCGCGTGCACGACCGAAGGCAGAACCAGCAGCAGGCAGAGCGACAGAAGCGCGAGCGATATGCGATGCGACGTTTTCAGCATGACCGAAAAGCGGGAATCCGCGGCAAAGATAATTAAAATATTTTAAATATACAAACTATCCCTCTTGTCCACAATCCGTTGCGGAACATACAAACCGTTTGACAACCGACACGAGGACGTAGAGCACGACGACGAGCGGAATGGCCCGCCCGCCGAGCAGCGCCAGCAGCAGGGCGCTTGCTGCGAGGAACCCGTAGCGCAGGCCGTTGCCGCGCCAGCCGAACCCGTGGAACTTGAGGGCGAACATTCGCAGGTTGGAGACCATGAGCCACGAGGCCACGAGGGCCGCGGCAACGATCACCTCGCGGGAGATCGCCATGCCGTAGGTCTCGGCCAGCATGCCGAGCGAGGCACAAAGCATCGCGGCGGCCGGGATGGGCAGTCCGAGGAACTCGGTGCGCTGCGTGTCATCGATGTTGAACCGGGCCAGGCGAAGCGCTCCGCAGGCCGTGAAGAGAAAGACAACGAGCCCCGCCTCACCGTCGGGCAGCCACACGCCGGACATCTGTCCGTAGAGGGCGAACATCACGGCCGCGGGGGCGAATCCGAACGAGACATCGTCGGCCAGCGAGTCGAGCTGCAGGCCGATCGGCGAGGACTGGTGCAGCAAACGCGCCACAAAACCGTCGAAGAAATCGAAAACGGCGGCCAGAACGACCAGCCCGAAGGCCAGCGTCAGCTCGCCCCACACCAATGCCGCCACGGCCGCCACCGAACCGCACAGGAGGTTGGCGAGCGTCAGCAGGTTGGGTATCGTGAACAGTTTGATCTTCATTCCCGGACTAAAATTAATCGCTCCAATAGGCGGCAAAGTTACTAAAATATTTTTATCTTTGTCGTAATCAACACCACATTATAACACATGGGAAGCAACAAATATTGCGTCATCATGGCGGGAGGCATCGGAACCCGCTTCTGGCCCAAGAGCCGGCAGTCGCGTCCGAAGCAGTTCCTCGACATCCTCGGAACGGGAAAATCCTTCATCCGCCACACCTACGAACGATTTGCCAAGATGGTCCCGCCCGAGAACTTTCTCGTGGTGACCAACATCAAATACAAGGACCTGGTGCTGGAGCACATCCCCGAGATCACCCCGCAGCAGGTGCTCTGCGAGCCGATTGGCCGCAATACGGCCCCCTGCATCGCCTATGCGGCCTACACGCTCATGAAGCGCGACCCCGGGGCCAAAATGATCGTCACCCCGTCGGACCACCTGATCCTCAACGAGGAGGACTTCCGCGCCATCATCGGCGAGTGCCTCGACTTCGCCGCCCGCCACGACGCCCTGATGACCGTGGGCATTGCCGTCGCCCGGGGCATTCTTCTGCCCATGCCCGGCCGCGTGTCCGCAACCGCTTTCCCGCTTGTCATCCGGGCCGTGTTGCCGCTCATGCACGCGCCCGCATTTCCGGACGTCGGTCCGGCCATGTCGCTTGCCGTGCCTCTGATGTCCCGTCAGTTCATCCGCAGCCTGTCCACAGCCATTCCCATTCAGCTTGGTTTCCATGTGTTCTTCCACGAGATTGCTCCTTTTTGGAATATATTTCATATTATTGTTCAAGAAAAGCCGGGATGGGCATACTGCCTCCCGGCAGGGGCTCACAGCCTCAGCACGTCGCCAGGAAAAGCCCCAGCGGCATGGCCGCTTCCAAAAAATCGGCGCGGCTCAGACGTCCGGCGTCATAGCGCAAAAGCACCGACCCGGTGGCCGCCTTGAATTCCACCGCAGTAAACTGCCCCGTTTGCTCCAGGGCCTGGCGCAAGGCCGCATGAATGGCCTGTTCCTTGAAGGCTTCGTGCCGCAGGCGCACGCGCCCGTCCGTAAAGCTGGCGATATGCCGCATGAGCGCCTCCAGTGCCGCTTCACGTCGGGCGTCAAGCGGGCCTTCTCCGGTAACGGGAGCTTCCTCGGCTCACACGTCGATGATTTGATCAGCACTGGGGGTGAACGGCGCAAGCTCCGGGCGGGAGGCGGTTTCCAGCCGCGTTCCGGTTGCAGCCCGGTCTTTGGCCAGCAAGGCGGCAAAAGCCTCTTCCAGGGGGGCTGCGTTCTGGTTGCGGCCGCGTCCCTTGCCGCCCTGCCCGCCACGGCCTCCGCCGCATCCCTGACCGCCGCCGGACTTACCGCCCAGCAGGGAAAGCACGGAAGAGCCGCCGCCTCCCTTGCCGGCACCGCCCGCACACCCTTTGCCCACGGCCGACAGCACCGACCCGGCCGCTCCGCCGCCGCTCAACAGGCTCTTGCCCACAAAACCCAACAGCCCCAAACCCATTTTGCCCATCATTGTATGTCCTCCATGGCGTCACGGCGGCTCCGCACTCCCTGTCCCGAACCGGTTCCCGCACGTCCCGCGCCGTGCCCCCGGTCACTGTCGTGCCCGCGCCGCCGTCCAGTATGCTCGGGGCGTCCGCAGGAGTCGGCCCCGTCCCGGCCGTCCGTGATCCTCATCTCCGTCGCGCAGGGGTCCGGCATGCTATCGTGTTCCACGGCAAGAGCCGCATCCCGGCCCATCACCGCGACGGAACCCGGTCCACCCTGCCCGCGCCCATGGCGTCCGTGACCGTGTGGCCCACCGGACCAGGGTTGCCCGCAGGGGCGCACCGTCACATTGCCGCCGTCACAGCGCAGAGCCCAGCCGTCGCGCAGAGCCATGGCTATACGCCGCCTGGCCTCGCCCAGCAGACGACAGAGGGTCGGCGTGGAAATCCCCATACTGCGCGCCGCCGCGTCCTGCGGCAGCCCCTCGGCGTCCACCAGGCGCATGGCCTCGAACATATCAAGACTCACCACTATTTCCGCCGCGTTCGGGCGGCCTTCGGGCAGATAACGCCGCCATCCGGGAACGGCGTCAATAATACGGATTTTCTGTGGTCTCATCTTTATTCCATGCGGCAATGCGGTTTCGTTTTGAAATATATTTCATATATAGGCAGCACCTCGTTCCCTGTCAAGGGATCGGCCGAAAACGCTTCATCTGGACGGATTAGGCTGTTTTCCGCCGCTTAGTACGGAGATTCAGAGCGCTGGACCTTGATTGCATCCGGCCCCTGGCAAGGACCGAATACGAAGGATTCATGGCCAGCCTCGCTTTTCCGCTTTCTCCGATTACTGACGCATGGATATCTGAAACGCCCCTCCCATCGCGGTCTACTTTCTACCGTGCGGGCATATACTTTGCTCGCCAGCCGCACTCTGTATGAAATAGAGTTGCCTGTGCAAATTTTATACAAGCCTGGAGTAGGTATGTATAAAAAATAGGCACTGCCATTCAAGGCTCCACTCCGCGAGAAGAATAAAATTCTCTTGAATTATAATATATTACCTATTTTATCCAGCTTTGGCACGAGCATTGCTATATCCAAATCAACGGTGCACGAAATATCGGGCACTGGTTAAAAAGAAAATATCTGCCGACTGGCGGTTAAATATATACGAAAAGATAAAACAGATTTTCCGTGCCGATCCCAGCCCCCATCAGGGATGGCGCGGAACCCCCGAAAAACCTCCTCCACTGAATAGAACAATTCTAACCATCAGAACATCCTCCCTCTTTGCGGCCGCCGGTCCCCCGGCGGCCGCCCCTCTTTTTTAGATGCAACACGCAATCATGCGAAGTTATATGTTCGCTCTTGAAATGCATAAGCCCCTAACTTAGAGACTCGTCCTGCAAACCGTGCTGTGCGATATCTCATCCGGCCTTGCCGTAGGCTCCTTCGCGCCCGGCCCCGCGCATATCTGGAACTCGGGGAAAATGGCGGAGCTGAAACGCCTCATATGATCAGAACCTCCGGACACGCTGCCCCGTCTGGGCGGGAGCCGCAACAACCGCACTACGTTCTGCGGACTACGCTTCTGGATGTGGACGAACGCGTGCGCCAGGGGGGAAGCGGGCCATCCCGCTTTTCACGCACTCACTGGCCCATGCAGCCCCTGAAACACCCACTCGCGGCGGTCTGCTTTTCGCCGCACGGACACAGGCTTTCCACGCCAACCGCACCTGTGTGGAATATGACCACCTATGCAAATTTTATACAGGCCTGGAGCATGTCTGTATAAAAAATATACGCCTCTATTTCGGATTTCATCGTTGCGAAAAATAAAATCCTATTGAATTATAAAGCATTAGCTGTTCTATCCAACTTTGGCACGGGCGTTGCTATAGCTAAAGGCAACAGCGCACGAAATACCATGCACCGGAAACGACAGAATTATGACCCCAGAGGAATGCTACTAATCCTAATGGTAAGGTTGTTAGGGTATGGCATGGACCAAGACTAAAACAGAATTTTCAACCAGCTTCATCATCAACTTGTTTATCCGCCGACGGGCGGTCAATATATACGAAAAAGAATAAAACAGATTTCCGCGCCGTCCCCAGCCCCCATCAGGGACGGCGCGGAGCCCCCGAAAAACCTCCTCCGTTG
>OIXH01000669.1_pt1 | contig 41852 bp, 40 predicted proteins | sample 1587741 | NCBI WGS metagenome assembly OIXH01 (sample SAMEA3888916, study PRJEB22519) | human gut metagenome | biome: human gut; feature: human-associated habitat; material: faeces | place: Denmark | collected 2011 | reverse complement strand
GAATGGTGGACTTCAAGTTCACCCGTCATCCGTCCCTCAATTTGCCGGAGCAGCGGCTGACAGCCATTGAAAAGCAGCTGGTCGAGCGCACAAGAGAGCTGCTCTCCATTCCGGTTCAGAGAAGTGCGAAGCGCAAAAACGAACCGGAAAGATGATCCGTCTGCGGTGCGGGAATATCCCGTGCCGCAACTGCTTTCCCCAAACTTTTCAGTAGAAAAATTCACAAAGATATGATATAATTGCATTGATTCAGAACAATAAAGGAAGCTTTTCGGAAGATAATGAATTTGAAAAACAGAGCAAAGGAGGGCGTTCAGTGTCAAAGTTTGATTTCAAGAGGAAGTATCTTATCATTTATTTGTGCCTGATTATTTTTGACGCCTTTCTTATGCTGTGCCGCTGGCTGGGACATATTGTCCCGAATGTGCGCCTGCTGCCCGACTTTTTGCTTGACCATATTACCAATTTTGCACTTTGTATGCTGCTCCTGTTGATTTTCGGAATTACCGTTCTGTCCTTTGGCGGAAAGTTTAGAGGCATTACGGCAGCGGCATTGGTAATGAGCGCATTAAACATTGGGTATGAGTGTTTTAGCCCAATACGGAATACCCCCGACATTCTGGACGCCGTGTTCGGCGTTATCGGCGTTGCAATCGCATACATTTTTCTGATACTGCTCAGGAAAAACGGGCTGATTGCCAAATAATTCTCTTGACATTTTTGAAATCGTAACCCCACATATTCTCATCTGCGGAGGTCTGTTATGAATAATAAAACAAAACAAGGCGGGCTTGGCATCGTATCCGTTCTGACGATTATCTTTATTGTACTTAAGCTGTTGGGAGTTATCAAGTGGAGTTGGATATGGGTGCTTTCGCCCTTATGGATTTCCGCTGTGATTGTGCTCGCTGTGTTTTCTGTTATCCTGATTGGCGGTAGGATTAAAAAGGGGAAATGGTAACTTCCAGTTTGTCGAACAGAATATGGCGTACATAGCTGCTTGGTTTTCAAAAGAAATCAGGCGGCTATTTCTATTTTGAAGGAGGTGTTCGCTATGAGCGAAACAGATTACAACGCTCGCCTTTATGAGAAAATGAAAGCCGAGCAGGACAAATATCGGGACTGGATACTGCATCAGGAGCCGTCCGAAATCCTCAACCACACCTACGAATACACGATGCGGGAGGACATCGTAATGTGTATGGAGGAGCTGGAGCTTGAGCCGGAAAAGGCAAGGGCTTTGCTTCGTTCCCCTTGTCCTCTGAGTGATGTGTATAAGGAGTTCCGGGACAGAGAAACCGAGCATATGCGGAGCCGGAAACGGTGGAGCTGACCTATTCCGAGCTGGCTGACCGCTTCCGAAACGCAGAAAGCGAGGGCAAAAAGCACCTGACCGGCTATATTGTTTTCTCTCAGGAGAGCTTCAACAAGCCCTACGATGAGAGGTCGAGAACCTATGCGGTAAGTTCCGACAACAAGGCATTCAAAGCCGGACTGGGCGGCTATTCCATCTACGGCTCCTGCCTTGACGGGTCAGACCCCTGCGTCCGGCTGGACGGCTATATGCGTGGCGAGAACGCTTGGAAAATTGAAAAGTGCTATCTGAAAGAGGCTTCCCGTGAGATGCTCGACATCATCTGCGGGAAGTTTTTTATCTGCCACGCACCGTATGAAGCGGAGAGATTTCAGAGCCTTCCGCCCGACCTTGCGGAGAAATACCGGGAGAAGTTCCAGTATCCCGAACGCTTTGCAAGGATCAATGATAAGATCGTAGCCGTACCGTTTAAGCCCGCAAAAGCGGACAGAGAACGGTAACTTTGGGGAGAACGGGGTTCCCCCAAGCGACCTGCATCATCTTAACGAGCAGTGCCTTTTTACTCCGTTTTTTCAAAACGCCGCAAAAAGTCCTCGTTAGGGGAACCCCTAATACCCCCTGCAAGAAAGGATGAACCTATGCACGAATTACTTTTCTTTATGATCGGCTTTATGCTCGGCGGCATCATCGCGCTCCTTGCGATGTGCCTTGTGCAGATGATCCGCAGCAGCGACACACAAATAAGCAGAAGGGACGGTGATGACAAATGAAGCGGACGGTCAAAAAGCAGTTTTGGCTTTCCCGTGACGAAGCGCAGGAGTTGCAGAAGAAAGCCAAGCGCACCTGCCTGTCCGAGGCGGCGCTGTTCCGCCTTTTGGTGCGCGACTTTGAGCCGAAGGAAAAGCCGGACGACCGGTTCTACGACGTGATGCGGCAGCTCTCCGCCATCGGCAACAACCTGCACCAGCTCACGGTCAAGGCGAACGCCCTCGGCTTCCTCGATATGCAGAAGCTGAACGCCGAAGCGGAGCGCTGGCACAGCTTTCAGGCAGATGTGGAACGGCAGTTCCTCCGTCCCGAAAAGAGCGACCTCAAATGGCAGTAAGCAAGCTCTGGCCGGTCACGGTTCGCCTTGCGACCGTGCTCGACTATGCCGCTAACCCGGAGAAAACCACCAAAGCAAAATCCAAGTACAGCAACGCCGACTATCAGGCGCTGCGGGATGTGGTCAACTATGTGAAGGACGGCAAAAAAACCGAGCAGGAGCTGTTCTGTCAGGGCATCAACTGTAACCCGTCAACCGCCCGTGAGCAGTTCGTCACCGTCAAGGAGCAGTTCGACAAGCCGGATGGCATTCAAGCCTACCACGGCTACCTCAGCTTCAAGGAAACCGACATCACGCCGGAGCTGGCGCAGCATATCGGGATGGAGTTTGCCAATTCCGTTTGGGGCAAACGGCATCAGGTGCTTGTCACGACCCACTTGAACACCGAGCATCTGCACTGCCACTTCGTCATCAACTCCGTGTCCTTTGTGGACGGTAAACGCTGCCGGGAAACCTCGTGGTTCAAGTTCTACAAGGAAGCCGACCGTATCTGCGAGAAGTACGGGATCAGCACCATCAAGGAGCCGGAGCGTTATCACGATGCAAAGCACCTGACGATGAAGGACAAGGCCGGTATGCCTACAAGATATAATCTCGCCCGTTCCGCTCTTGATGAAGCCATAGCGATGAGCCACAACCTCAAGCAGCTTGAATACCGCCTGTCCGAGATGGGCTATGCCTTCGGTTGCAACCCGAAGCGGAAATACTGGACGATCAAGGGCAAGGGCGACGAGCGTCCCATCCGGCTCTACCGCCTCGGCGATGAGTATACCAAGGATCGAATTACCCAGCGGCTCATTGAGAACCGGGACAGCATCGACTTCGTGCCGTTCCAGCCCAAGACCTGCCGACCGAAGCAATACCGGCTCACAAACCGGAGCGACAAAATTGCCAAGGTGGGCGGTCTGTACGGGCTGTACCTCTACTATTGCTACCGGCTCGGCTATCTGCCGAGGTACAGGGCAGGACAACAGAACAACGCAAGAGTTCACTACCTTTTCAAAGAGGATTTAATGAAGATAGACGAACTCACCAAACAGGTCACGCTGCTCGGAAAGCACCACATCGGCACAAGCGAGCAGCTTTTCTCATACAAGCGCTCGGTGGAGGAACAGATCAAGACCCTGACTGCCGACAGAACGCATCTCCGAAATGAAATACGAAAAGTGAACAGAACAGATGCAGAGCTGTCACAGGCAAGGACGAGCATCTCGGCTCTCTCCGAGAAGCTGAAAGAACTCCGCAGGGAGGTCAAACTCTGCGAGGACATTGCCGTCCGCTCCAAGGTCATCGAGGAAAAGGTCGGCGCAGTCCGTGCAGAGGAAGAAAAATCAAAACGAAAGGAGAACCGCAACTATGAACAACGGCGGTGATGCGGCGGAACAGATCGTCAGGCTTTCGCTTGAAGGCTTTGAGGTCGCCGCAAAACTCACAGGCTCGGCGGCAAAGAATGTCGCCCTGCTGCTGGTGTCCGTGCTGAAGCAGGAACAGCAGACCAAAGGTAAGGCACGGCTCACCAATATGATCCGGTCGGGAAAGGAACTCAAGGTCTTTTCTCTGCCGCAGAAGGACATTCAGAAGTTTACCGAGCAGGCAAAACGCTACGGCGTACTGTATTGCCTGCTGCGGGACAAAAACACAAGGGCGGGCGACGCACCGGTGGATATTATCGCCCGTGCCGAGGACGCTTCCAAAATCCAGCGGATCTGTGACCGCTTTGAACTCGGCAAGATCGACAAGGCGGGGGTCGTTTCCCAAGCGGAAAAGGACAAGGCAGACCGGGACGCCGTGGCGAAGGAAGTCCCTACCAAGACAAGGGGCGAGATCATCGTGGAGCAGGCAATGGGTGATCCCATGCAGAAAGAAGGGCAGTCCCACCAAAACCCTACGGTCGCAAAGACGGAAAAAAGCCCTCCGTCCGAGCGAAGCTCAACGATTGGAGGTTCAAATGCTGACCGGGGTACAGCAAAGCAGGCAGACAAAAAGCCTTCCGTGCGGGAAAAGCTGGAACGCTACAAGGCTGCTGTAAAGGCTGATAAGGAAGCAGACCGCACCGAGCCTTCGATTGCCAAAGAAAGACCGAAAGCACCTGAACCGTCCCGACAGACGGTTCACCGTCAACCGAAAAGAACCAAAAAACCGAAAGAGAGGTAATCAACTGTGACCAACAATTTCAATCCCAAGAAGTCCGGCGCTGCGGAAAGACCGCAGCTTTCTCCGGAGGAATACGTCGCCAAGAAAAAGGCGGAGAAGGACGCCGTATATCAGATGATCGACGATGCGGCGACCGAGATCGTCAATGCCCCTGAAAAGTTCCGGGGCTATCTGGACACACAGGCACGAATGGATCGCTACTCTGCCGCCAACGCTCTGCTCATTTATAAGCAGCAGCCGCAGGCGACTCAGCTCAAGGATTTTCGTGACTGGCAGGAGGACGGCGTGAAGGTCAACAAGGGTGCTAAGAGTCTGTCCATCCTCGAACCCGTGGAGTACACCAAGAACGATGGCTCTACCGGTATTGCCTACAATGTTAAGAAGGTGTTCGATGTGGCACAGACCAGCGGCAAGAAGCCTGCTGCACCCACCCTTGACCGTGACCCCCGAAAGCTCGTTGCCATTATGCTCGACACGGCTCCCATTGATGTGAGCACTGTGGAGGAGCTGCCTTCTCCCAATATGGGGGCGTTCTATAAGAACGAGGATCAGACCCTTTATATCAAGCGGGACATTGGGGACAGCGTTGCACTCTGCCAGTGCGTGGCACAGGAGCTTGGACACGCTCAGCTTGCAATGAACTGCGAAGCATACAGCCGCAGAGATATGGGCTTCTCTGCCGTTTGCGTCGGTTATATGCTCTGCCGCAAGTTCGGAGTGGATGTGAAGAACTTCGCCATTGACCGTATCCCGGAGGAGCTGGCGGGCAAGTCCCCCAAGGAAATTCGTGCGGAGCTTTCCAAGACCCGTTCTGCGATGAGCGAGATCTGCTCCCGTGTGTCAGAGGAAATCTACCGCCGCCGTGCAGAGAGAAGCAAGGAACAGGAAAGATGAGGTGCATCAGATGAAAGAGGAACGCTATCACGTCGCCTTGGACGATTACGAACACGGGATTATCATCCGCTCCCTGAACGACACCAAGACCGAGCTGAAAAACAGAGGCAAGACCACCGACGCAGTGGACGACCTCATCATCAAGTTCGGCTATGCCCCAAAGAAAAAGTTCAAGGTGGTTGAGAGAAAGGACTGCTCCTGCCGTGAATCAAGGTAACGACCGGCGGGCGGCGGGCATCCTCTCCCTTATCGGTATCATTCCCGTGGTATGGCTCGGACTTCTCATCGCTCCGTCCGTCAAGGGCGGGTTGCCGGAGATATTGACGAGCCTGATGAACGCGATGAACGACCCGTTCCATATCGAGCTTTGCGAGGACAGTGTAAAAGCTGTCCTCGTTTTGCTTCTCTGCTACGGAATGGGCGTCGGCATCTACTTCTCCACACGCAGGAACTACCGCAGGCGGGAGGAACACGGCTCGGCAAAATGGGGCAGCGCCAGTGCCGTGAACAAAAAGTACGCACAGCAGCCCAAGAGCGAAAACAAGCTGCTGACACAGAATGTGGCAATCGGGCTGAACGCCAAGAAACACCGCCGAAACCTCAACACGCTGGTAATCGGCGGTTCAGGTGCCGGCAAGACGAGGTTTTTCTGCAAGCCGAATCTGATGCAGTGCTGCCGCAATTCCTATTTCGTGCTTGACCCCAAAGGGGAGATCGTTCGAGATGTGGGCGAGCTGCTGTCACAGAAAGAGTATGAAGTCCGGGTGCTTGACCTGATCTCTATGGAAAAGAGCCATTGCTACAATCCCTTCGTCTATCTGCAAAGCGACAACGACATCCAACGGCTTGTCACCAATCTGTTCAAGGCGACCACGCCGAAGGGCAGTCAATCCAATGATCCCTTTTGGGACACCTCGGCTTCCATGCTGCTGTCGGCGCTGGTTTACTACCTTCACTATGAAGCGCCGGAGGACGAGCAGAACTTTGCAATGGTCATGGAGATGCTCCGTGCCGGCGCAATCGAAAACGAGGAGGATTCCAGACCAACGCCGCTGGATTACCTGTTTGCCGACTTGGAGATGGACAGGCCCGACCATATTGCCTTGAAGTATTATCGCTCCTATCACGCAGGCTCGGCTAAGACACTCAAGAGTATTCAGATCACCCTTGCCGCAAGGCTTGAAAAGTTCAACTTGGAGAGTTTGGCGGCACTGACCTGTACCGATGAGCTTGACCTTGCTTCTATGGGCGAAAAGAAAGTGGCACTGTTCGCTATTATCCCGGACAACGATTCGAGCTTCAATTTCTTGGTCAGCATCCTTTATACCCAGCTATTTCAGCAGCTTTTCTTTTCCGCTGACCATATTCACGGCGGCGCATTGCCAATTCCCGTTCACTTCCTGATGGACGAGTTCGCCAATGTCAGCCTGCCGGACGACTTCGATAAGATCCTTTCCGTTATGCGTTCCCGTGGCGTGTTTGTGTCCATCATTCTTCAGAACTTGGCACAGCTCAAGGCACTGTTTGAAAAGCAGTGGGAATCTATCGTCGGCAACTGCGATGAGTTCCTCTACTTGGGCGGCAACGAGCAGTCCACCCATAAGTATGTAAGCGAATTGCTGGGCAAGGAAACCATCGACACGAACACTTACGGAAAGAGTTCCGGGCGAAGCGGAAACTATTCCACCAACTATCAGATCAGCGGTCGAGAGCTTCTGACCCCGGATGAGGTTCGTATGCTTGATAACCGCTACGCCATTCTGTTCATCCGAGGGGAACTCCCCGTGATGGACTTAAAATACGACATTCTCAAGCACCCCGCCGTTGACCTGACTGCCGACGGAAAAGGCGGCGTCTATCAGCACGGCAAGGTCACAAGTAATGTTGCGACCATTGAGGTGCAGTACCTCGACCCCGATACTCTGCCGGATACAGAGGTATCGGAAACCACCTATGAGCTGCTGTCCGATGAGGATTTCAACTCGGAAACCAACAACAATACAACAACAAAATTACGGAGGTAACTAATATGAGCATTTTTAAGAAGAACACTGAGAAGCATACCGAAAAGCTGCCTATGACCGGCAAGGTTAAGAAGGGCTTCCGCATTTACTGCACCGCCATTATGGGTGCATCACTCGTCCTCGGCACTTCGGTTACGGCGTTTGCCGCCAACGACCCCATTACCGTTATCAACAATCTGTCTACCTTTGTCTTCGGGCTGATCCGTGCCATCGGGCTTATCCTGTTGGGCTTCGGTGTTGTGCAGGTCGGTCTGTCCCTGAAGTCCCACGACCCCTCTCAGCGAGCGAACGGTTTCCTGACCCTTGCAGGCGGCGTCATCATCACCTTTGCAAAGGAAATCCTCGACCTGATTGTCGGCTAAGAAATTTCACACCGAGGGGTGTTCCCGAAAAAGCGGGAGCACCCCTTAACTCTATGAAAAGGAGGTGCTTTTCGTGAGCGACAACTGGGTCGTACAAAACCTTGAAAACGCATTGGAAACTTGGAACGAGAAGCTGGCAGAGATTTGGCAGCTTATCACGACAACGCCGCAGGACTTCAAAGGCGGTGGGATATGGAGCGTGATCGTCAACATCAACGGCGCAGTGCAGTCTATCGGACTTGCACTCCTCGTGCTGTTCTTTGTTGCCGGTATGGTCAAAACCTGCGGCTCGTTCACAGAAGTCAAGAAACCGGAACACGCTCTGAAGCTGTTCGTTCGCTTTGCCATCGCCAAGGGTGCCATCACCTACGGTATGGAGCTTATGCTTGCCCTGTTTAATATCATCCAAGGCACGATCTCGACGATAATGGGTTCGGCGGGGTTCTCAACACCACAGCAAACAGTCTTGCCGCTTGAATTGATTACCAGCGTTGAGGAATGCGGATTCTTTGAAAGCATACCGCTATGGGCTGTCACGCTCATTGGAGGGCTGTTCATCACCGTACTTTTCCATCAACACGCCCAAGACAAAAGCCGGTGAACGAGAAATCCCAATGACCGAGGGGGTGAAACAAGCCTTCTTAATGGAGCGAGAGTTTCAATCTCAGGCTGAAATCAGCAGTAAGAGCCGAGTGGACGGCTATGACGACTTTATTTTTGTCAACCGTTACGGGGATGTTCAAAATCAGGGAAACCTCAACAAAGCACTCCGCCGCATGATGCGAGATTGTAATGATGAAATCCTCGAAAAATATGGAGCAGACTCTGATCCGGTTCTTCTGCCACAGTTCAGTTGTCACATTCTCCGGCACACATTCGCAACAAGGCTATGTGAGTCGGGAGCAAACCTCAAATTCATTCAGAGCATCTTGGGACACGCTGATGTATCGACGACGATGAATATCTATGTTGATGTGACCGACGCTTTGAAAAAGAAAGAGATCACCGCCTTTGATGACTATATGACAACCAAGCTGGAAACTTGAAGGAAAGCACTCTGTGAGTAATTCGCAGAGTGCTTTCCCTTTTTCGCACATTTCTCAAAACTGAGGATGGAAATTATACTATAAGCAGTAATGAGAAATGGAGCGTTCAGATATGGAGAATAGTTTAAGCAGGATGCGACCGCATCTTGTATCAGAATGGTCAGAAAAGAACTTCCCGTTGACTCCTGATACAGTGACCTTTGGGTCTAATAAAACTGTGTGGTGGAAAGGGGCTTGCGGTCACGAATGGCAGACAAGCATTAAAGCTCGCTCCGCAGGCGAGCAATGTCCAATATGTTCGGGAGCGAGGGTGCTTCAAGGTTATAACGACTTTGAAAGTAAGTTTCCTGAGCTTGCGAAGGAATGGTCGCCCAAGAATGAGCCGCTAAGACCGTCGATGATTACAGCGGCTACGCACAGGAAGGTAATATGGCAGTGCAAGCTCGGACACGAATGGACGGCATCCGTGAAAAGCCGGACGGTGAACGGTACGGGTTGTCCCTACTGCTCACACAACTTTGTGCTACCGGGCTTCAACGATTTGGCAAGCCGTTTTCCTGAAATCGCTGCGGAGTGGTCAGAGCGCAATCTTCCGCTGACGCCGGATCAGGTTACGGCTTTCAAGAATATTAAAGTTTGGTGGAAATGTCACTTGGGTCACGAATGGAACGCATTGATTTCAACCCGTGCAGGAGGAAGTCAGTGTCCCTATTGTAGTGGGATAAAGCTACTCAAAGGCTTTAATGACTTAAAAACAAAGTACCCTTCCCTTGCCGCAGAGTGGTCGGAAAAAAATCTGCCGTTGACTCCCGATGCGGTCAATGAGAAGTCAACTAAGAATGTTTGGTGGAAATGCAATACCTGCGGCTATGAATGGAAAGCCGTCGTCAAAGCACGGGTCAAAGGCGGTGTGTGTCCTGTTTGTGCTGAGAGAGCCGTTCTGCAAGGCTATAATGATCTTGGAACAACTGATCCTCACTTACTCTCAGAATGGGACTATGAAAAGAACTCCAAGTGGACACCGAGCAATGTATCGAGAAACTCGATGAAGGTCGTTTGGTGGAAATGTGGAGCAGGACACTCTTACCGTGCCAAAATCACAGATAGAACTATTGAGCAAAAGGGTTGCCCTCAATGTGAAGCGGAGTTTCAACAGGCTCTCCCGCAGATGCTGATAATGATGTATGGAGCACAGAACGGCATTACGGTCAAAAGCAATAGCGACTCGGAGCTTGGAATGCGACTTGTTGCATACCTCCCTGAATTACATTGTGCGGTCGATATTGCCGGAGCAACCGTGACGGAGAAAAGAGAGCAAAGCGTGAAAGCCCACATTTGTCAAAGTAACCGGCTGGGTTACTACCTTATTAAAAGAACTGCGGATGCTTCGCAAATGGCAGCGGAAATCAAAACGCTATTTATCCGCAATCATATCTATCTCCATACGGATTCCGAGAAAGATGTTCAAGTGCTTCGAGAGAGATTTTTAGAATGGAAAAATCGAAATGCTTGTAAACTGAACGGAAAATATTGAGTTTCGTTAAGCCGTGTGTTATACTGTTTCAGTGGTTCGTTTCAGTATAGCACACGGCTCGTTTTCAAAAAAATGAAGCCACCTTACGCCAGCTTACTCCACGGCTTACGCCATTAGATTTTCCGCTATCTGAATTAGGCGTAACTGAGCTTACCCCAGCTTCAAATGAGTAGATGCCGGTCGGGACTTATAGACGCTAAGCGGAGCTTATCTAAGGCTGGTCACGAAAATCCCGACAATGAAACCGCTGGATACCGACAAGAAGCCCGCAAAGCCCGCCGAGACCGCTCCCGCCGCCCCTGTCGTGGAGGAGAAGATCGACTTCTCCAACGTGCAGATCGAACCGCTGTTCACCGACCTGGTGGATTTTGACACCTTCGCCAAGAGCGATTTCCGTGCCGTGAAGGTTAAGGAATGCGAGGCCGTGAAGAAGTCCAAGAAGCTCCTGAAGTTCGTTCTGGACGACGGCACCGGCACGGATCGGGTGATCCTCTCCGGCATCCACGAGTATTATGAGCCGGAGGAGCTGGTAGGCAAGACCTGCATCGCCATCACGAACCTCCCGCCCCGGCCCATGATGGGCATCGAGTCCTGCGGTATGCTCATCTCCGCCGTGCACCAGGAAAACGGCCAGGAGAAGCTCCACCTGCTGATGGTCGATCCCCACATCCCCGCCGGAGCCAAGCTCTATTGATGACCCCTGAAGCCCTCCGGCGAAAGCCGGAGGGCTTATATGAGAGAAGAAAGATGAAAATGGAGAGAGAACACACGAAAGTACTTGATTTTGAAGCCGTCCGGGCCATTGTAGCCGAGACTCCGGACAGCGAGCTCATCCGCTGAGTGGACGAGGCCCTGCGGGAAAAGTCCGGCTACACCCTGCCCCCCAAAATCCACATCTCCCAGCAGGACGGCGACTATTACAACGTCATGCCCTGCATCTATGAGCGGGGCAACCTGGCCATGGTGAAGATGATCGGCCGCCACGGCCACGAAAACCGCATCATGGACCTGTTCCGTCAGGACCCGGACGTGCATTTCGTCCTGTGCGACACCTATGAGGAGGTCATCGGCGGCTCTGACCTGGTGATCTCCGCCATTACCAAGGTCACGGAGAACTTCGTCACCGACGAATACTTCAAGGAGGGCTGCACCGTCATCCCCATCTGCACCATGGGCTTCCAGAACTGCGACCTGTTCTTCGACCGGGTGTTCACCGATGAAATGGAGCAGATCCGGGGCTTCAAGTATTTCGACCACTTCGCCCCCGTCACCACCAACGTCACCGACGTGCTCAACGGTGCCGCCCCCGGCCGCACGGATAACGTCCAGCGCATTCTGGTGTATAACTACGGCATCGCCATCCATGACCTGGTCTTTGCCGCCAACATCTATGGCCGCGCCGCCGTTCCCGACACGCCGTACCACTACTGCCGAAAAAAATACTTTATCTGATGCTTTTGGCGCACTATATTGTGTGAAAGCGCTATAAAAAGGCTGCGGCGAAATGCTCTCTGCTGGTAAGACAGTAAAATCAAATTTCTTGAAACAGGCATGATTCCGGTCATGCCTGTTCCGCTTTTAGCAGCTCGTCCAAGGGGATGCAGCCTACGAGGTCATGTTCGATATGTACCCTCTGCCTGCTGCTCCTGTTCATGAATTCGCTGTTGCAGACCCTTGCACCGCCGCCGGTGTCAAGGTTTACAAAGGCGGTTTTTTCTGCTACAATGGAATTGTATCCGCAAAAATATGTATGGCATCCGAAAGGAGATTTTTATCATGAACAACGAGCTCAAGCCCATTCTGGCCCGGGTGGACCACACCCTGCTGTCCCAGACGGCTACCTGGGACCAGATCCGGGCCATCTGCGACGACGGCGTGAAGTACGGCTGCGCCAGCGTGTGCATCCCCGCCTCCTATGTGAAGCAGGCGGCGGAGTATGTGGCGGGCAAGATCGCCGTGTGCACCGTCATCGGCTTCCCCAACGGCTACGACACCACCGCCTCCAAGTGCTTCCAGGCCACCGACGCCGTGAACAACGGCGCATCGGAGATCGACATGGTCATCAACATCGGCTGGGTGAAGGACGGCCTGTATGACCGGGTGCTGGACGAGATCCGTGCCGTAAAGGCCCACTGCCAGGGAAAACTCCTGAAGGTCATCATCGAGACCTGCCTGCTCACCGACGCCGAGAAGATCGAGATGTGCCGGGTGGTGTCCCAGTCCGGCGCGGACTATATCAAGACCTCCACCGGCTTCGGCGGCGGCGGAGCCACCCGGGAGGACGTGGCCCTGTTCAAGGCCCATGTGGCCCCCCATGTGAAGATCAAGGCCGCCGGCGGCATCGCCAACCTGGACGACGCCCGGGACTTCGTGGCCCTGGGGGCCGACCGCCTGGGCACCAGCCGCATCGTCAAGGCCGTGAAGGCCCTGGAACAGGAATAATACACCCCCTGTCATTCGTAGGGGCGGACGACTCTGTCCGCCCCGGAAAATCCCTGCGTCTCAAGAGCCGGAGAAGCGGATTGCCGCGTCGCTTCGCTCCTCGCAATGACAGACCAGTCTCATTATGATTATATAGGATACAAGGAGGAACTCAGTCATGTCTACCCCCCATAACAGCGCCGCCCCCGGCGCGTTTGCCAAAACCGTTCTGATGCCCGGCGACCCCCTGCGCTCCCAGTTCATCGCCGAAACCTTCCTGGAAAACCCCGTGCTGGTGAACAACGTCCGGGGCGTCCAGGGCTACACCGGCGCCTACAAGGGCGTGCCCGTGTCCGTGATGGCCTCCGGCATGGGAATGCCCTCCATCGGCATCTACTCCCATGAGCTGTACACCCAGTACGGCGTGGAGAACATCATCCGTGTCGGCTCCGCCGGGGCCATGCGGGCGGACCTGGAGCTGGGCAGCGTGGTGGCCGGTCAGGGCGCCTGCACCAACTCCAACTTCGCCGACCAGTATGAGCTGGGGGTCCACTATGCCCCCATTGCCGACTTCGACCTGCTGATGGCCGCCGTGGAGTCCGCCCGGGAGCTGGGCGTGAAGATGCCCGTGGGCAATCTGTACTCCTCCGACACCTTCTATGACGCCGCCGGCCGCAACGACCGCATGAAGAAGATGGGCGTCATGGCCGTGGAGATGGAGGCCGCCGCCCTGTACTGCACCGCCGCCTACCTGGGCAAGCGGGCCCTGGCCATCTGCTCCATCAGCGACAACCTGGTGCTGGGCACCGAACTGACCCCCCAGGAGCGGCAGACCACCTTCACCAACATGATGAAGATCGGCCTGGAGGCCGCCGTGAAAATGGCCCAGCGGGGTTAAGTCCGGCGAAAGACAGAACTTAGCACAAAAAAGGTTGCACTTTTCACCCCACCCTGCTATAATGTGCTTATAAGGGGCGTTTCGCGCCCAAAATTAAAAAGGAAGGTAGATTCACCATGAAAAAGTTTCTGGCAATGCTCCTTGCTGTGGTCATGGTCCTGTCTATGGCAGCCTGCTCCAAGCAGCCCGCCAAGGACCCCAACAAGGGCAACGATGATCCCAACCAGACCGCGACCATCACCAATCCCGATCAGATCAACGACGAGATGACCTCCGAGGATGGCAAGTACGAGATCGCTTTCATCACCGACGTGGGCCAGCTGAAGGATAAGTCCTTCAACCAGGGCACCTATGACGGCGTGAAGCTGTACGCTGCCAACAACAAGCTGTCCTATAAGTATTATCAGCCCGCCAACAAGGACCAGGCCACCGATGATGACCGTTACGAGGCCATGAAGGCCGCCGTGGAGAACGGCGCCAAGGTGGTTGTCTGCGCCGGCTTCATGCAGGAAGGCGCTCTGCGCATGGCCGCCAAGGAATTCCCCAATGTCTCCTTCGTGTTCGTGGATGGTTATCCCATCACCGAGGAAGCCGGCGTTGACGGCTCCCCCGTTCTGAAGAACGTTGCCGGTATCGCCTTCAAGGAAGAGCAGTGCGGCTATCTGGCCGGTTACGCTGTCGTCAAGGAAGGCTTCACCAAGCTGGGCTTCACCGGCGGTGGCGGCGGCACCAACCCCGCCTGCTGCCGTTACGGCTATGGCTTCGTCCAGGGCGCTGACGCCGCTGCCAAGGAGCTGGGCGTGAAGGTCGATATGAACTATTCCTGGCAGTATGGCGCCAGCTTCTCCGCTTCCCCCGAGCTGCAGACCATGGTTTCCGGCTGGTACGAGGCCGGCACTGAGGTCGTGTTCGCCTGCGGCGGCTCCATGTTCGCCTCCGTGGCCGCTGCTGCCGGCGCTGCCGACGGTAAGGTCGTGGGCGTGGACGTTGACCAGTCCACCGAGTCCGACACCGTCATCACCTCCGCTATGAAGGGCCTGGCCGACTCTGTGCAGTGGGCTCTGGGCAAGTTCTACAGCAACGAGTTTGCCTCCATCGGCGGTGTGGGCACCTCCCTGGGCGCCAACGAGAACGCTGTGGGTCTGCCCACCGCTACCTGGTCCCTGACCAAGTGGACTGTTGACGAGTACAACACCATGCTGAAGGATATCGTTGACGGCAAGATCACCATCGACAGCGATTACAACAACCTGAAGTCCACCGACAACGTCACCCTGAACATCATCTGATCGTTCCGTCCGGACGTATAGCCAAAAAGGTTACATAAAATCCCGGGAGCGCTTTGGCGCTCCCGGGATTTTTCTTGTCAAAGAAGCCTCGCAGAGTTTGCCGCCCGCAGGCGGCAAAGCAAATGCAATCATTTTTTGCCAGGGCGTGTACCTGGCAAAAAATACTTCTCCCCCACGCTCACGCCTTGGGCTGCTGCTGGGTGATGCAGTGGATGTTGCCGCCGCCGAAGGCCACCTCCCGGGTCTGGACCCCCACGATCTGCCGGTCCGGGAACATCTGCTGCAGCTGCTGGATGGCCAGCCGGTCGTTTTCGTCGCCGTACTGAGGGGCGATGACGGCCCCGTTGACGATGAGGAAATTCATATACGAGGCGATGCTGACCTCGCCGTTTTCCCGGGGTACGGTACCCTCCACGGCGTCGATGGTCTCCGCCCCCTCCAGACAGCAGGGCTTTTTGGTCAGGCACAGCTTGTGCACCGTCAGGCGGCGGCCCTTGGCGTCGGTGGCCTGGCTCAGGGTGCGGAAGGCGTCCTGGGCCGCCTGATAGAAGGGGTTCTCCGGGTCCTCGGTCCAGATGCAGGCCACCTCCCCCGGGGCCACGAAGCAGGCCACGTCGTCAATGTGGCCGTTGGTCTCGTCGGGGTCGATGCCGTCCCGCAGCCAGATGACCTTTTCGCACCCCAGATAGTCGCAGAGCTTTTCTTCGATATCCCGGCGGCTCAGCTCCGGGTTCCGGCCCGGGGACAGCAGGCACATCTCCGTGGTCAGCACGGTGCCCTGACCGTCCACATGGATGGACCCGCCCTCCAGCACGAAGCCGTCGGTGCGGTAGCTGTCCACCCCCTCCAGCTCGCAGATCTTCCGGGCCACCAGGTCGTCCTGGTCCCAGGGGAAGTACAGCCCGTCATGCAGGCCGCCCCAGGCGTTGAAGGTCCAGTCCACCGCCCGCAGGTCCCCCTGATCGTTTTTCACAAAGGTGGGGCCGCAGTCCCGGACCCAGGCATCGTTGCTGGTCATTTCCACCACCCGGATGTCCTCCGGCAGCCGGGCCCGGGCGTTCTGAAACTGGTCGGGATTCACGCACACCGTCACCGGCTCGAACCGGGCGATGGCCCGGGCCACGTCGGCAAAGGCCTGCTGGGCGGGCTTGGCCCCGCCCCGCCAGTTGTCGGGCCGCTGGGGCCACAGCATCCACACGCCGGTCTGCTCCTCAAATTCCCCGGGCATGCGATACCCGTCCTGCCGGGGGGTGGTTCCCACAATACGTTTTGCCATAGTCGTTATCCTCCTGATCTGGGTTGATGGTGCCGCCGGACGGCGATGAGCAGCTCGCCCAGCAGCACACTGATGACAGAGCCCACGGTAATGGGCAGAATGGTGGCCAGAGTCTCCCGGTCCGTGGACAGGGGCACGGCGGTGAACAGAATGGACAGGCCGATGAGCACCATGGGCACATAGGCCAGCACCCGCAGCATTCCCGGGCCTCCCGGCACCCGGAAGGGCCGCTCCGCCTGCGGATACTTCCGCCGCAGGGCCAGAAACGCCGGAAACACCGGCAGATAGCTCAGCAGCAGCATCACCAGGTTCAGGGCGAAGAAGCTCCAGAACAGGGAGGAATCCGGGCTTACCGCCTGGATGGCAGCTCCCAGCAGGCACACCGCTGATGCCACAATCCCGCTGACCAGGGCCGAGCCCACGGGCATATCGTTGTCCTTCCGCCGCCGGGCGAACACGGCGGGCATGTCCCCCCGTTCGGCGGCGTAGGCGGCGGTGGAGTTGACCCCCATGGACCAGGAGATCATGTTGCCGAACAGCGTCACCAGGAACAGCAGGGCCACGATGCCCACCAGCACCCCGCCGGTGCGGCCGGTCATCAGGGACACGGCGTCGATGAGGCCGGAGTCCACGCTGATGTCCCGGGTGGGGACGGCGGCCCCGATGCCAAAGGCGGAGAACAGATAGATGGCGGCGATCACCACGCCGCCGGTAACGATGGCCTGGGGGATCTGCCGCCGGGGGTCCGCCATGCTTCCGGCGTAGGTGCACACCACCTCAAAGCCCAGGAAGTTGAAGATGATGACGGAGATATACGACAGGCTGTCCAGGTCGAAGGAGGGCAGGAAGGTCCCGGCGGACATATCGTTGACAAAGCCGTTCCGGGCCACATACACGATGCCCAGCACCCCCACCGTCACCGCCAGCAGAATCTTGATGGCGGCGCTGAGGTTCAGGATGACGATGCTGTCGCACACCGGGTAAAAGGCCACCACCGTGACGATCCAGATAAAGGCCAGCTGGATCACCAGGGACCACACCGGTCCCGGCTGCCAGCCGAACACATACCCCAGCAGCTCCGGACACATCACTGCCAGAGATGCCATCCACAGTGGGAAGTTGATCCAGTAGTACCAGGAGGCCCGGGCGCCCCAGCGGGAGTCGGGCCACGCCGTGTGGATCCAGTCATACAGGCCGCCGTCCCCGGGAAAGGCGGTGCCCAGCTCCGAGGAGATCAGCCCATAGGGCAGCAGAAACGCCAGGATCATGAACAGCCACCAGAAATACTGGCTGTTGCCGATGGAGGCCACCGGGGCGGCGGCCTCCGCCACGAACACCACGCAGATGACGGACAGCACCACGTCCGCCAGGCGGAATTTGCGCTTCTCCATGTCAGCTCAGGCCCCGGTCCGCCATAAAGCGCTCCAGCTGCTCCCGGGCGGCGGCCTCCTCCAGCTCGGTGTGCTGCGGGCGGCAGCGGGTGAAATAGACCAGCAGGCCCCGCATGGCCGTCAGCCGGTTTCCGGCCTGCTCCCAGCACAGGGAGGCGGCGGAGTCCGCCACCTCGTCGGTGACGTCCTCGCCCCGGGTGGCGGGCAGGCAGTGCAGGAACTTGCAGCCGATGGCCCCCAGGCTCATCAGCTCCCGGTTCACCTGATAGTCGTGGAACACCTCCACCCGCTGCTCCTTGGGCATCTCGTTTTCATACAGGCCGTACCACACGTCGGTGTAGAGGAAGTCCGCGTCCCGGACGGCGCTGCGGTCGTCGGTGACCAGGAAGCTGCCGCCGCTTTCCCGGCAGTTTCGCTCCATGATGGCCTGGTGGCCGTCCGTCAGCTGGTGGCCCTTGGGGCCGTAGTGGACGAATTTCATGCCCAGGTGGGTGGTGATGAAGCCCAGGGAGGCGCACACCTGGGTGCCGTCGCCTACAAACACCACCTTACAGTCCGACAGCTTCTTCCCCCGGGGCAGGTGCTCGGCCATGGTGCACAGGTCGCCGATCTCCTGGGTGGGGTGGTTGTAGTCGGACATGCCGTTGAGCACCGGGATGGAGCAGGCCCGGGCCAGGTCCACGACGGTGCGGTGCTGGATGACCCGGGCCATCACCACGTCCACCAGATAGCTCAGCACCCGGCCGGTGTCCTCGATGGTCTCGTGTCCCCCCAGCTGGATCATGCCGGGGCCCAGATACTGGGCGTGGCCTCCCAGCTGGCTCATGGCCGTTTCAAAGGACACCCGCGTCCGGGTGGAGGACTGCTGAAAGATCATGCCCAGGTTCATGTGCCGCAGCAGCGGCGGGTAATAGCCGCCCCGGATGGCGTCCTTGATGGACAGGCTCAGCTGGATCATGTCCAGCAGCTCCCGGGCCGAAAAGTCGTTGGTGTCGATAAAATCCTTGACCATATGGTTTCCCTCCTGCAAGAAATCGTTGGAAATTTTTGCGTTCGGCCATAGTATGCGCCGGGAGGGAATGCGATATGCAAAGGTTTTTCGACAGTCTCAAAAAAGATTTTTGACAACCGGCGCGCTATTTTTCGCTGGATATAAATCCGGAAAAACCCGCCTTTTTCAGCCTTTCCAGCATTTTTTCGGCATTATCCCGGTTGGCGAAGGCCCCCACCTGCACCCGGAACAGGCCGTCCCCCTTGGGCTGGGGCGCGGGCTTTTCCGCCTGGGCCGGAACATAGGCCACCCCCAGATACTGGCAGAGGCCCCGAGCGATGGCCTCGCCGATTTCATCGGTGTGCTGGATGATCCACCGGGCCGTTTCCGGATTGTCGTGAAATTCGCACTCCACATAGGCGGTGGGGGCCGCCGGGGTCCGCACCTCATACAGCCGCGAATTGACCTGGATATTCTCCGAGGTCCCCGGAGTCAGCGGCGCCAGGGCGCCGAAGACCGCCCGGCAGGCGTCGTACCCCTTTCCGGGCACGGCAAAGCAGAACAGCCGGGTGCCGGTGACCTTTCCATTGAAGGCGTTGGTGTGGACGCAATTGTGGATGTCCGCCCCAAAAGTGTTGGATTCAGCGCATCTTTGGGCCATGCTGGTTCCAAATTTTGCCAGCTGCACCTCCACGCCGCAGCGGCGCAGGGCGGCGGCCTCCGCCTCGGCGATCCTCTGGCACTGGACATGTTCATTGGTATTGCCCCAGGCGTATTTGTTTTCCACCTGGTCGCTGGGACTGATATAAACTCGTTTGGCCATTTTGGTTCCCCCTCCCCTTTCATGCTATGCGGCGCTTTTGATTTTGCCAATAAAAATACCGGAATCGGCAGAAAATCTGCCGATTCCGGTATTTTTGGCTCCATTTTATGTCTGGTCGCAGGTGATGTCCATGGCGACAGGCGGGATATTCTCCAGGGCAATATAACCGGCAGAACGGCGAATGTAGTCGAAAACATCCTCTCTTTCGTCCAACTCGTCGCTGCACAGCTCGTCCTCAAGCTGGAGACGGCCCTTCACGTCCGGAAATCCGATATCCAGCAGGATCTCCACCGATCCGCCCTCCCCATCCGGGAACTGGCGGGTCAGAGCGAGGTGGATCCACTCCGGTTCTTCGCCGAAGGGGTCGGTTATACAGGTGATCAAATCGTCCTGAATTTCAACGTTTTCCACGGGAATCCGGCACATTTCCTCGAAATAAGTGAGAATTCCCGGAAGGGCGGCGGTATCGGGGATTTTCTCCCGCAGGGAGTCCGCCAGCTGGCGGCCCAGGAGGACGGCCGCGTTGTCCGTGGGAGATTCTGCGCGTTTTTGTTTGGATTTTTCCTGCTTTTTCTGAAAAATACGGTCAAAAATGCTCATTCTTGTTTCTCACTTTCTGTTGCTTCTTCTATATTTTCCCAGCAGAGGGCGGCGGCGTAGCCTGCCGGGGCCGGGAGCAGGGAGAAGGAATAGCCGGGGACGGAGCAAATGATGGATGAACCGCTCAAATCGAAGTGAACGTGCCGGATTTGGCCCAAAACGCCTCCGCGGCACTTGATAAGCGCCTCTTTCAGGGTCCAGAGCCGAAAGAAATCCGCGTCACAGCGCACAGATTCCCGCTCCCGTAGCGATAAAATGTCCATCAGCCGGGGCGGAACCGGCCGGATTTTCTCCACGTCGATGCCCACGGGGACATCCGACACGGCACAGGCCACCAGGCCGTGGCTGTGGCTGATGTTGAAATAACAGTCACTTGCCATTGGTTTACCGTTATTTCCGATAAAAACTGTCCCGGGACAGGGCGGGATGTCCCGCTTTTTGGGGTTTTTGTCCCGGGACAAAGCCAGCATCTCCCGGGACAGGGCATGCCCCGTCTCATGGTCGTCGCCATGGGACCACACAAAGCGCCACTCCGTCATCCGAACAGGGTGATCTGGCTGGTGTCCGCCATACCGGCGAAGGCGCCCAGGGCTTTCAGCTGCTCGATGTGGGTTTTGGACAGCTTGCTGCAGCAGGTGGAAAATTCTTCCACGGAAATGAAGGTCTTGCCCTTCCGCTTTTCCACGGTGTCCTGGGCGGCGGTCTCCCCCAGGCCCCGGACGGAGATGAAGGGGGGCAGCAGGCCGTTGTCGGTGATCTTGAAGGCGGTGGCCTGGGAGTCGTAGATGCTGATGGTGTCGAAGTGGAAGCCCCGGAGATAGAACTCGTAGCACACCTCCAGGGTGACCATCAGGTTCTGCTCCACGGCGGTGGCGTCCTTGTTGTTTTCGATCTCGCGGATCTTCCGCTTGACGGCGTCGATGCCGGCGCAGCAGTATTCCGCGTCGAAGGCCTTGGCCCGGACGGTGAAGAAGGTGGCGTAAAACGCCAGGGGCTCGTGGACCTTGAACCAGGCGATGCGGAAGGCCATCATCACATAGGCCACGGCGTGGGCCTTGGGGAACAGGTAGCCGATCTTGGCCAGGGACTCAATGTACCACTCCGGCACCTCGTGGGCCCGCATGGCGTCCTCCCACCCGTCCTGGAAGCCGCCCTTTTTCACCTTGCCCTTTCGGACGGCCTCCATGATCTTGAAGCTCATCTTGGGGTCCAGACCCATGTGGATCAGGTAGAGCATGATGTCGTCCCGGCAGCCCACGGTTTCCAGAACCGAGGCGGTGCCGCTGACGATCAGGTCCCGGGCGTTGCCCAGCCACACGTCGGTGCCGTGGGAGAAGCCGGACAGGCGCACCAGGGTGTTGAAGTCCTTGGGCTGGGTATCCACCAGCATGCCCCGGGTGAACCGGGTGTTGAACTCCGGAATGGCCACGGCCCCGGTGGGGCCTAACAGCTCGTCGTTTTCAAAGCCCAGCACCCGGGAGGAGGTGAAGATGCTCATGGTGTCCGGGTCGTCCAGGGGGATGGCCCGGGCGTTGACCCCGGTGAGGTCCTCCAGCATGCGGATCATGGTGGGGTCATCGTGGCCCAGCATATCCAGCTTCAGAAGGTTGTCCTCCATGCAGTGGTATTCAAAATGGGTGGTGATGGTGTCGGCGTCCTCGGCGTCGGCGGGGTGCTGGACGGCGGTGAAATCCTCCACGTCCATGTCGTCGGGGACCACCACCAGGCCGCCGGGGTGCTGGCCGGTGGTGCGGCGGACCCCCACGCAGCCCTGGGTCAGGCGGTTTACCTCGGCGTTGCCGGCGGTGAGGCCCCGCTCGTCCAGGTATTTGCGGACGAAGCCGAAGGCGGTCTTCTCCGCCAGGGTACCGATGGTGCCGGCCCGGAACACCTGGGTCTGGCCGAACATCTCGATGGCGTGGCGGTGGGCCCGGGCCTGGTATTCGCCGGAGAAGTTCAGGTCGATATCCGGCACCTTGCCGCCGCCGTAGCCCAGGAACGTCTCGAAGGGGATGTCGAAGCCGTCCTTGACGTATTTCGTGCCGCACTCCGGGCAATCCTTGTCGGGCATATCCGCCCCGCAGCCGTAGCTGCCGTCGGTGACAAATTCCACGTTGCGGCAGTTGGGGCAGCGGTAGTGAGGCGGCAGGGAGTTCACTTCGGTGATGCCGGACATATAGGCCACCAGAGAGGAGCCAACGGAGCCACGGGAGCCCACCAGATAGCCGTTTTCCAGACTGCGCTGGACCAGCTTCTGGGCGGACATATACACCACGTCATACTTCCCCAGGATGCTGCCCAGCTCCACGTTCAGCCGGTCCACCACCAGCTGGGGAGGCTGGTCGCCGTACAGGGCGTGACACTTGTCCCAGACCAGGCGGTTCAGGTCCTCCTGGGAGTTTTCCAGCCGGGGCGGGAACAGCTGGCCCGGAGGCAGCAGCTCGATCTCCTCCACCAGGTCGGCGATGTGGCGGGGGTTGTCGATGACCACCTGATGGGCCAGCTCCTCCCCCAGATAGGAAAATTCCTCCAGCATCTCGGTGGTGGTTTTGAAGTAGATGGGCAGGGGCGCGTCGGCATCGGGGAACTTCTTGCTGGCCAGGAGGATATGGCGGTAGGCCTCGTCCTCCGGCTCCTGGAAGTGGACGTCGCCGGTGGCGCAGACGGGCTTGTTCAGCTCCTGGCCCAGGCGGACGATGGTGCGGTTGAACTCCCGCAGCTCCTCCTCCGACTGGACGTCGCCGTTGCGGAGCATGAACATATTGTTGCAGATGGGCTGAATTTCCAGATAGTCGTAAAACGACGCGATGCGCCTGAGCTCGGCCCAATCCTTGTGGTCCTTCACCGCCTGGAACAGCTCCCCGGCCTCGCAGGCGGAGCCGACGATGAGGCCCTCCCGGTGAGCCATCAGCTCGGTTTTGGGGATGATGGGCACCCGCTTGAAGTATTGCAGGTTGGAGGCGGAGATCAGCTGGTACAGGTGCTTGAGGCCCATTTTGTTCTTGGCCAGCAGGATGATGTGCTTGGGAAAGCGGCTGGACTTGCTGCCCCGGGGCCGCAGCTTCAGCATCTGGGGGTTGATGTCCTGGAGGCGGCGGATGCCCAGCTCCTTTTCTATCTTCTGGAAAAACGGGATCAGCATGTAGGCCACCATGGCCGCATCGTCGGAGGCCCGGTGGTGGTTGAAGGCGGGCAGGTCCAGGTACTCGGCCACGATGTCCAGCTTGAACTTGTGCAGCTCCGGCAGGAGATTCTGGGCCAGGATCAGGGAGTCCACATAGGTGGGGTCAAAGGGGATGCCCTCCCGGCGGCAGCCGGCCCGGATGAAGCTGATGTCGAACTCGGCGTTGTGGGCCGCCAGGGGGCGGCCGTTCACAAAGTCCAGAAAGGCCGTCAGGGCCTCCTTGGGGGACGGGGCACCGGAAAGCATGGCGTCGGTGATGCCAGTGAGGCCGATGATCTCCGGCGTCAGGCGGCGGCCGGGATTCACGAAGGTCTGGAAGCGGTCAGTGACCTGGCCGTCCTTCAGCACCACGGCGCCGATCTCGGTGATGGCCTCCCGGTCCACCTTCAGGCCGGTGGTCTCGATATCGAAGCAGACGATCTCGTCGGAGAAGTCCTGGTCCTGGGGACCGTGGACGGCGATGCGGTCGTCCAGATTGTTGATGAAATAGCCCTCTACGCCGTAGAGAATTTTAATTTTGCCCTTGGCGGTGTGCCAGGCGTCCGGGAAGGACTGGGCCACGCCGTGGTCGGTGATGGCGATAGCCGGGTGGCCCCAGGCGATGGCCTGCTTGATGACGGAGGCGGTGTCCGTCAGGGCGTCCATGTTGGACATCTTGGTGTGGAGGTGCAGCTCCACCCGCTTCTCCGGGGCGGTGTCCTCCCGGGGCTTGTGGGGGATCTTCATGATGTGGAAGGGGCGCAGCTGAATGTCCTTGCCGTCCCGGCTCAGTTCCACATTGCCCTGGACCCGGAGCCACATGCCCGGGGACACGGCGTTCTGCATGGACTGGGCCTCCTTGCCCTCCATGTACTTGGTGACGGTGACGGAATTCCGGTAATCCGTCATGTCGAAGGTCAGACGCCAGACGCCGGGCTTGCGGGTCTCGTAGCACTCGGCGGCAAAGACCTTGCCCTCCACCACCACGGCGCCCATCTTGGGGTTCAGGCCGTCGATGGGGACGGGCTTTCCCTTGATCTCCCGGCCCATGAGGATGTCGGACTTGTCCTCTGCGGGCCGGAGGGTGCGGAAGTGGAGCCGCAGCTGGCGCAGCTGATACTGGTCCATCAGCAGCTGGCGCAGGGCGGTGACGGCGGCCTCCGGCAGCGGGGCGGAGGCGGTGAGCTCCAGCTCCATGGTGCGCTCCGCCCGGTCCATGCTGCCGCCCACCACGCAGGCGTCGTGGAGCAGCAGGCCCAGGTCCCGGGGCGGCACAAAGCTCTCGAAAAAGGTGAAAAACGGTATTTTATCGCACATACGGGGTCCTCCCTTACAGCTTGTCGATCTCGTCCATCAGGGCGTCCACCAGCTTGTCCTGGGGAACCTTGCGCAGAATTTCGCCATGGCGGAACAGCAGGCCCTCGCCGTCGCCGCCGGCGATGCCCACATCGGCGGCCCGGGCCTCGCCGGGGCCGTTGACCACGCAGCCCATGACCGCCACGGTGATGGGCTTGGTGCAGCCCTGAAGGCGGCGCTCCACCTCCCGGGCGATGGGGATCATGTCGTATTTGGTGCGGCCGCAGGTGGGACAGGAGATCAGATTGGGCCCCGTCTGCCGCAGGCCGGCGGCAGACAGGATATCCAGGGCGGCGCGGACCTCCTCCTCCGGGTCCGCCGTGAGGCTGACCCGGAGGGTGTCGCCGATGCCCTGGCACAGCAGGCCGCCGATGCCGATGGCGGATTTCAGCACCCCCAGGCGGGGGGTGCCAGCCTCGGTGACCCCCAGGTGCAGGGGGTAGTGGGTCTGCTCATGGAGCATGCGGTAGGCGGCCATGTTCACCGGGACGTGGGAGCATTTGACGGAGATGCAGATGTCGTCAAAATTGCAGTCGTTCAGCAGGCGGACGTGGCCCAGGGCGCTGTCCACCAGGGCCTGGGCGGTGACGCCGCCGTATTTTTGCAGAAGCTCCCGCTCCAGGGAGCCACCGTTGACGCCGATGCGGATGGGAATGCCCCGGTCCCGGCAGGCGTCGGCCACGGCCCGGACCTTTTCCGCGGAGCCGATGTTGCCGGGGTTGATGCGGATCTTGTCCACCCCCTGGCGGACGCACTCCAGGGCCAGGCGATAGTCAAAGTGGATATCCGCCACCAGGGGGATGTGGATGCGGCGGCGGATGGGGCCGATGGCCCGGGCGGCGTCCATATCCGGCACGGCCACCCGGATGATCTGGCACCCGGCCTGCTCCAGACGGAGGATCTGGGACACGGTGCGCTCCACGTCCTGGGTGGGGGTATTGCACATGGACTGGATGCTGACCGGCGCGCCGCCGCCCACGGCCACGGCGCCCACATGGATCTGTTTGCTCATGGTGTTATCCTCCTGTAATTGTGTGATAAATGGCATAATTTGCCTCAAAAGGGCGGCGCCCTTTTGAGGCAAAGGGGATTCAGTGGAACAGCTTCAGAACGTCCTGGAAGGTGATGACCAGCATCAGGCCCATCAGCAGGATGAAGCCGGCCAGGTGGACGTAATTTTCAAATTTGGCGGGGATCTGTTTGCGGATGGTGAGCATACACAGGGCGTTGACCACCAGGAAGAAGATCTTGCCGCCGTCCAGGGCGGGCAGGGGCAGCAGGTTCATCACCGCCAGGTTCACGGCGATGAGGGCCGCCAGGTAGGCGATGTTGGCGGCGGCGGCCGCGGCGCTTTCGGACTGCTCGCCCACGGTGGTGATGGTGGAGACGATGCCCACGGGGCCGCTCATATCGGAAAAGCCCGCCTCGCCGGTGATGAGCATCTGGAGGCTCAGGCGCACCAGGCGGACAAAGTCCACCGCCTGGTTCCAACAGTATTTCAGCCGCCCGCCGAAGGTCAGCTCCTCCGCCCCGAAATACAGGCCGAAGCCGGTGAACTTTTCGCCGGACTGGTCCAGATACTCGCCCCGCTCCATGTGGAAGTTCTCCAGCCGGAGCTTCTGGCCGTCCCGGCGGAGGACCAGGTCAAAATCCCCGGTTTTGTTGCGGCCCAGCAGCAGGGACACGTCGCTGAAGGTGTAGATGCGCTCCCCATCGATGGACAGGATGCGGTCGCCCACCTGAAGGCCGGAGGCGGATTCCAGCGGGCAGCCGTCGGCGAAGCCGTGGATCACCGGGACGTTAACGGCCTTGACCCCGGCGTACAGCACCAGGATGATGATAAGCCCCGCCAGGAAGTTCATCAGGGCCCCGGCGGCGAAGATCAGCAACTTCTGCCAGAAGCCCTGGTTATTCAGGGCGGCGGGGTCGTCGGAGTCCTCCTCCTCGCCCTCCATGGCGCAGAAGCCGCCGATGGGCAGCAGGCGCAGGGAATACTGGGTGTCGCCCTTGGTTTTTTTCAGCAGGGCGGGGCCCATGCCGATGGAAAATTCGTTGACCCGCACGCCACAGGCCTTGGCCGCCAGGAAGTGGCCCAGCTCGTGGACGGCGATGAGGACGCCGAAAATCAGGATCGCTGCGATAATATAGATCATACCATGTCTCCTACCGTTTGCAGTACAGCGGCTCGCGCCTGTCTGTCTGCTTCCAGTATATCCGGAAGGTCCGGGGCATATTTCACCTGCACCCGGTCAAGAGCGGACTCCACCAGGCGGGGAATGTCGTTGAAGCCGATGCGCTCCTGCAGGAACAGGGCCACCGCCGCCTCGTTGGCGCCGTTCATAATGGCGCAGGCGGTGCCGCCGGTTCTGGCGCACTGGCGGGCGATGCGCAGGCAGGGGAAGGCGTCCAGGTCCGGAGCCCGGAAGGTCAGCTCGCCGCAGGTCAGCAGGTCCAGGGGCGTATCCGGGCTGGGGGCCCGGCGGGGCCAGGTGAAGGCATAGCGGATGGGCAGCTTCATATCCGGGGTGCCCAGCTGGGCGATCATGGCCCCGTCCCGGTACTCCACCAGGGAGTGGACGATGCTCTGGCGGTGGATCACCACGTCCACCTGCTCCACCGGCAGCCGGTACAGCCGCATGGCCTCGATGACCTCCAGGCCCTTGTTCATCAGGGTAGCAGAGTCGATGGTGATTTTTGCACCCATGCTCCAGTTGGGGTGTTTCAGGGCATCGGCGGGGGTGACGGACTCCAGCTGCTGATAGGTGCGGCCGAAGAAGGGACCGCCGGAGCAGGTCAGCAGCAGCCTCCGGACCTCATTGCGGTCCCGGCAGCCCTGGAGGCTCTGGAAAATGGCGCTGTGCTCGGAGTCCACGGGGACGATGTCCGCGCCGCAGCGCTCCGCTTCGGCCATGACCAGCTCCCCGGCGCAGACCAGGGTCTCCTTATTGGCCAGGGCGATGCGCTTTTTCCGGCGGATGGCGGCCAGAGTGGGCTCCAGGCCCACGCTGCCCATAACGGCGGTGACCACGGTGTCGGCCTGGGGCAGCTGAGCCGCCAGCAGCAGGCCCTCCGGCCCCGACTCCACCCGGATGTCCGTGTCCGACAGGCGCAGGCGCAGCTCCCGGGCGGCGTCCCGGTCGTACAGCACCGCCAGGGCGGGGTGAAACTCCCGGGCCTGCTGCTCCAGCAGGTCCACCTGGCGGTTGGCGGTCAGGGCCGCCACGGAAAGGCCCAGCTCCCGGGCCACCTGCAGGGTCTGACGGCCGATGGAGCCGGTGGAGCCCAGCAGGGAAATGGTTTTTGTCATGTTGTGATTCTCCTTATGCCGTTTACGCCGCCAACGCCCGCAGCAGGGCGCACAGCACCGGGGCGGCAAAAAGCACGCTGTCGAACCGGTCCAGCACGCCGCCGTGACCCGGCAGCAGACGGCCATAGTCCTTGATGCCATACTGGCGCTTCACGGCGGAGAAGCTCAGGTCCCCCAGCTCCCCCAGCAGCGCCCCCAGCAGGCCCAGGGCCACGCACAGGGGCAGGCCCAGGTTCACGCCGGTGATGGCCCGGTACACCAGGCAGAAAATGGCCATACCGGCCATGCCGCCCACCAGGCCGCCTGCCGCGCCCTCCACGGTCTTATGGGGGCTGACCAGGGGGGCCAGCTTATGACGGCCCAGGGCCATGCCGGTGAACAGGGCCAGGGAGTCGCTGCAGAAGGCCGCCACCAAGGGCGTCAGCACCAGGAGATACCCCCCCTCCAGCATCCGCAGGCCGTACAGCCCCGAGAAGGCCCAGGGGATGGCGAAGCCCGCCGCGGCCATGGCGCAGACGTCGGTAAAGGTCAGGGCCTGAGGCTTTCCATAGGTCAGCACCCCGGAAAGGGGCAGGGTCAGGGCCGCCGCCAGCAGCAGACCCTCCAGGGCGGTGCAGCCGGGCCACACCGCCCGGGCCAGCAGCAGCACGCCGCACACGGCGGGAAGCACCGTCCAGCAGCGGGCCTTGTCCGGGCCGGACACCGCCGTCAGCAGCTCGTGGGCCGCGATGACGGACAGGGCCGCCAGCAGTAGGGCCGTGGCCCAGGCGGGAGCGATGCACAGCACGGCAAGCAGGGCGGGAATGCCCACCACAGCCACCAATATCCTCTGTTTCATGTTTGTATCCTCTCTATTTCACGCCGCCGAACCGCCGGTCGCGGCTCTGGTAGGCGATGATGGCTTTGTCCAGGGCCCGGGCGTCGAAGTCCGGCCACAGGGTGTCGCAGAAGTAAAACTCCGAATAGGCGCACTGCCACAGCAGGAAGCCCGACAGGCGCTCCTCACCGCTGGTGCGGATGATGAGCTCCGGGTCCGGAATCCCGGCGGAGTAGAGATAGTCGGAGAAGCCCGCCTCGGTGAGGCTGTCCGGGTCAGCGGTACCGTCGGCGCAGTCCCGGGCGAAGCGGCGGGCGGCGTGGAGAATCTCCTCCCGGCCGCCGTAGTTCAGGCAGACGTTGGCCTGGAACCCGTGGATGTGGGTGGAGATCTCATTGGTGCGGTCCACCAGGGCCTGAAGCTCCGGCGAGATGGCGGACAGGTCCCCCAGAAAGCGCAGGCGGATCTGATCGCGCTCCATAGAGTCGATGGCCTCCAGCATATATTGCTTCAGAAGGCCCATGATGACCCCCACCTCGTCGGCGGGACGCCTCCAGTTTTCCGTGGAGAAGGCGTACACCGTCAGGTATTCCACCCCCAGATCCTTGCAATAGGTGGCGATCTTGCGGAAGGTCTCGGCCCCTACTTTATGTCCGGCAGTGCGAGGCAGACCCCGCTGCTTCGCCCAACGACCGTTGCCGTCCATAATAATAGCGATGTGGCGGGGCAGGCGGCTCATGTCCACCTGCCCCGCCCCGTGATGATGGATCTTTTTGGAAAACAGGCCCATCAGACAGACAGGAGCTCCTTTTCCTTGTTTTCCAGGAGCTTGTCCAGTTCCTTGCAGCTGTCGTCGGTCAGCTTCTGCAGGTCCTTTTCCGCCATCTTCAGCTCGTCCTCGGTGATCTCGGAGGCCTTCTGCTGCTTCTTGAAATTCTCCATGGCGTCGCGGCGGATGTTGCGCACGGCCACCTTGCCACCCTCGGTATACTTGCGGATCTGCTTGACCAGGTCCTTGCGGCGCTCCTCGGTCAGCTGGGGGAAGCTCAGGCGGATGGCCTTGCCGTCGTTCTGGGGGTTGATGCCCAGGTCAGACTCCAGAATGGCCTTTTCGATGGCCTTCAGGGCAGAAGCGTCCCAGGGGGTGATCACCAGGGTGCGGGGATCGGGGGAGCCAACGGATGCGATCTGCTGGATGGGGGTGGGGGTGCCGTAATAGTCCACATGGATGCGGTTGAGCACGGAGGCGTTGGCACGGCCTGCACGCACGGCGGCAAAGTCGTTGGCAACGGATTCGATGCTCTTTTTCATTTTTTCCTCGTAAACCTTGTACTCGTCTTTCAGCATGGGTTATGCCTCCTTCACAATTGTTCCGATTTTTTCGCCGCGCAGGGCGCGGACGATGTTGTAGGGGTCCTTCAGGGCGAACACCAGCACGGGAATGTGGTTGTCCATGGACAGGCTGGTGGCAGTGGAATCCATGACGGCCAGGCGGCGCTTGAGCACCTCGTCGTAGGTGATGGCGTCGAACTTCACGGCGTTGGCGTTCTTGGCGGGGTCGCAGTCGTACACCCCGTCGATGTTCTTGGCCAGCAGGATCACGTCGGCCCCGATCTCGGCGGCCCGGAGCACGGCGGCGGTATCCGTGGAGAAGAAGGGGCAGCCCACGCCGCAGCCGAAGATCACCACCCGGCCCTTTTCCAGGTGCCGGACGGCACGGGCCCGGATGTAAGGCTCCGCCACCTCTTTGATCTCCAGCGCCGTCTGGACCCGGACGTCCACGCCCTTCTGCTCCAGCACGTCAGCCATGGCCATGCAGTTCATGGCGGTGGCCAGCATGCCCATGTGGTCGGCACGGGTGCGCTCAATGTGGCCCTCGCCGTTTTTCACGCCCCGCCAGAAGTTGCCGCCGCCGATGACCACGCCCACCTGGACGCCCATGGCCACGCACTCCTTGATGACGTCGGCCACCCGGCCCATGACCTGGAAATCCAGGCCGAAGTGCTTGTCGCCGGCCAGAGCCTCGCCGCTGATCTTCAGCAGCACCCGTTTGTACTTCGGTTCGTCCATTGACTGAATCCTCCCTATCTATACTTAGGTGTATTTTACCTTATTTTTCTGGTTTTGCATAGGGGGTAAACGCAAATTTTTGCCAGGTTGTTTTTTTCCGTCGAAGGGTATATAATATGGGATATTGCACCATGGAGGGGGACGAGATATGGAGCTGCGGCATGTATACGGAAGGACCTATGCGGCCGTGGGGGCCACGGCGCTGATGCCGGTATATAAGCTGACGGAGCGGGACATTGTACTGATGGACACGGGCTATGCCCGACTGGACCGCAGCGCCCTGGTGAACCTCATTGAGGGCAACGGGTTCCGGCTGCGGGGAATCATCTGCTCCCACGCGCACTTTGACCACACAGGAAACGTCCGGTACTTGCAGCAGCGGTACGGCTGCCAGGCGGCGGCCCAGATCATCGAGGCGGGCATCTCCGTGAATCCCGATGCGTACCGGGCCAACTATGTGGCCCTGACCTACGGCAAAAGCCGGGAGTATCTGCTGGAGGAGTGCTTTCCGGCGGACGTGATCATCCCCGCCGATGCGGAGCATCTGGACTTCTGCGGGGCCAGGTTCGGCATCCTGCAGCTGCCGGGCCACTCCGCCGGGCACATCGGCGTCGTCACCCCGGACGGGGCTGCCTATCTGGGGGACTGCCTGATCGACGAGGAGCAGATCGCCGCCGCCAAGCTCCCCACCAGTATGTTCATCGCCCGGGACCTGGAGAGCAAGGAGAGCCTGCGGAATCTCCGGCGCCCGGCGTACATCATCGCCCACAAGCAGGTGCTGACGGATATCGGCCCTCTGATCGACCGGAACATCGCCTTTATCCATGACAAGGGCCGGGAGCTTCTGGAGGACCTGGAGGACGGCATGTCCTTTGACCAGTGGATCTACGCCTTCTGCCAGCGGGAGAACGTCCGCACCCGGAACGAGTTCAAGTTCAGCATCGTGGAGCGGAATTTTGCCAACTTCGTGGACTGGCTGACGGACGAGGGGAAGGTGGAGGTGCGGCGGGAATTCTGCGCCAAGCACTATTTTCACCGGGAAAAGTAAAATGATTGTAAAATAACGGATTGCATATGTTGCGAAAACGGTCTATAATGGACAGATACCCCGCAAGTATAATGAAAATTTGAGGTATTTGAGGATGAACATTGGAGAAAAGCTGAACATGACCATGCTCTGCGACTTTTACGAGCTGACCATGGGCAACGGATACTTTGAAAACGGCTTCAAGGACAAGATCACGTATTTTGACGTGTTCTTCCGCCGGGTGCCGGATAAGGGCGGCTTCGCCATTGCCGCCGGTCTGGAACAGCTGATCCGTTACATCGAGGACCTGCACTTCACCCCGGAGGACATTGCGTATCTCCGTGGGCGGAACCTGTTCTGCGAGGAATTTCTGGAGTATCTGGCGAACTTCCGGTTCACCGGCGACATCTACGCCGTGCCGGAGGGAACCCCGGTGTTCCCCAAGGAGCCGCTGGTGGTGGTCCGGGCCCCGGCCATCGAGGCACAGCTCATTGAGACCTTCACCCTGCTGACCGTGAACCACCAGAGCCTCATTGCCACCAAGGCCAACCGCATCACCCGGGCCGCCAGAGGCCGGACGGTGCTGGAGTTCGGCTCCCGCCGGGCCCAGGGCTCCGACGCCGCCATCACCGGCGCGCGGGCGGCCTATATCGGCGGCTGTGCCGGAACCGCCTGCACCATCTCCGACCAGCTGTACGGCGTACCCGCCGGAGGCACCATGGCCCACGCCTGGGTGCAGATGTTTGACTCGGAATACGAGGCCTTCAGGACCTATTGCGAGATCTATCCCACCAACGCCACGCTGCTGGTGGATACCTACAACACCCTGAAATCCGGCATTCCCAACGCCATCCGGGCCTTCAACGAGGTGCTCAAGCCCAAGGGCATCACCAAGTGCGGCATCCGGCTGGACTCCGGCGACATGGCCTACCTGACCCGGAAGGCCCGGAAGATGCTGGACGACGCCGGGTGGACCGAGTGCAAGATCAGCGTGTCCAACTCCCTGGACGAGTATCTGATTCAGGACCTGTTTATGCAGGGGGCACAGATCGACATGTTCGGCGTGGGCGAGCGGATGATCACCGCCCGGTCCGAACCGGTGTTCGGCGGCGTATACAAGCTGGCGGCGGTGGAGGACAATGAAGGGAACATCATCCCCAAGATCAAAGTCAGCGAAAACGTGGAGAAGATCACCATTCCCCATTTCAAGAAGGTGTACCGCTTCTATGGCCGGGACACCGGCAAGGCCATCGCCGACCTGATCACCCTGCACGACGAGCAGGTGGACGACACCCAGGACCTGGAGATTTTCGACCCCATGGCCACCTGGAAGAAGAAAACCGTGTACAATTTCACCGCCCGGGAGCTGCTGGTGCCGGTGTTCCTGAAGGGCAAGCGGGTGTATGACAGCCCCACCCTGCCGGAGATCCAGGCCTATTGCCGCCAGCAGGTGGACACCCTGTGGGACGAGGTGAAGCGCTTCGACAACCCCCACAAGTATGTGGTGGACCTGTCCCGGAAGCTGTGGGACATCCAGCAGGAGCTTCTGCGTTCGTCCCAGCGGTGACGGAGGATAAGGGCGGACAGAGTCGTCCGCCCCTACAGGCCCTCTCAGTCGGCTGCGCCGACAGCTCTCCCAGAGGGAGAGCCAAGGCTGTAGAGCTCGCTGCCCTCAGCGGGCCGCAAAACAGACACCCTTAGATACCCATACACCGCCGATGGACGGCGGGGACAGCGGGAAAGGAGGAAGGATTTCCGTTGAAGAAACCGAAGGTACAGCAAAAAACCGAGCGGCGCATATCGGCGGCCCTGCGGCTGGTGCTGGTGGCGGTGCTGCTGCTGGCCCAGATCGCGCTGGTGCTGGTGCTCAATGACCTGCTGCGGCAGAGAATGGCCATCGCCTATACCCTGCTGGAGCTGGTGGCCCTGGCCTACGTCTTCCGCATCAACAGCCGCCCCGGCGGCGGCTCGTACAAGCTGGGCTGGACCCTGCTGATCCTGACGGTGCCGGTGGTGGGCCTGATCCTGTACTGGCTGTGGAACGGAGATCATCCCCAGAAGCGGCTGGACCTGAAAAAACTGCCCCGGCCCCGGGAGTCCGACGCCCGGCAGGAGCACAGCCGCCTGCAGGTGGAGCACCTGCGGCGGGAGCACCCGGAATGGGGCCGCCTGGCGGCGTATCTGGACCGGCAGGGCTTCCCCCTGTACACCGGCACCGGGGCCGTGTATCTGCCCACCGGCGAGGCGTATCTGGAGGACCTGCTGGAGCGCATGGAGCAGGCGGAGCACTTCATTTTCATGGAGTTTTACATCATGGCCGAGGGGCAGCTGTGGGACCGGCTGATGGATATTTTCCGGCGGAAGGCCGGACAGGGCGTGGAGATCAAGGTGCTGTTCGACGACTTCGGCAGCATGATGCGCATGTCCGAGGAGGCCGTGGAGGAGCTGCGGCGCATAGGGGCGGAGGTGCTGATCTTCAACCCGGTGCACCACTATGTGAACCGCCTGTACTTCAACTATCGGGACCACCGGAAGATCGCCTGCATCGACGGGGACACCGCCTATACCGGCGGGGCCAACATCGCCGACGAATACGCCAACCTGATGGAGCGGTTCGGCTATTGGAAGGACGACGGCATCCGGCTGGAGGGCCAGGGGGCCTGGACCCTGACTCGGGAGTTCATCTATATGTGGGAGCGCATGGGCGGCGTCATGCACCAGGAGCACGACTATTACCGGCCCCACGGCGACGCCCCGGGCCAGGGCTTCGTGCAGCCCTTTGTGGACGGGCCGGACAGCAACCCGGTGTCCTCCGCCGAGGATGCGTTTTTGCAGCTGATCGGCGGGGCCAAGCACATGGTGTATATCACCTCCCCCTATCTGGCCATTGACGAGTCCATGGAGAAGGCCCTGTGCATGGCCGCCGGCAGCGGGGTGGACGTGCGGCTGATGATGCCGGGGATCCCGGACCACAAATTCGCCTTCATGGTGGCGGAGAGCTATTTCGGGGAGCTGCTGGACCACGGCGTGAAGATCTATCGGTTCACCCCGGGGCTGCTGCACGGGAAAACCGTTCTGGCGGACCGGGAGGCGGCCTTTGTGGGGTCCGTGAACATGGACTACCGCAGCTTCCAGCTGCACTTCGAGTGCGGCACCCTGCTGTACGGCGCGCCGGCCCTGGAGACCCTGCTGGAGGACATGGACGGCATTATGGAAAAGTCCCGGCAGGTGACCCGGTCCGACTGGGAGCACCGCCCCCTGCTGCACCGGGTGCTGGGGGGCCTGCTGCGGCCCTTCGCCATGTGGATGTAAATATCAAAAAAAGCAGGGCTTTTTTGATAAAGAATTGCAGTCTGCCGCGCGCATAATTTGTTCGCTGAAAGCGAACAAATTCCACACTTGCAGACTGAGAAGTGTTTTTTGCGACGTACACGCCCAACGGAAGTCCCCTTGGGGGGCGCCGCCGCAAAAAACGGATTGCATTTGATTTGCCGCCTGCGGGCGGCAAACTCTGCGAGGCTTTTACAACAGACTCAAAAGAGACCGTATTCTTCCGAATACGGTCTCTTTTTATGCTTTATGGCTCCAGCGTGTGCAGGAGACGGTCGGTGAGGGACACGGTCAGGGCGGCCGCAGCGGCCAGGGCCACCGTCACCGCTCCGCCGCACCACAGCACCGCCCGGTAGGCAAACCGGCGCATTACCGCTCCCCTCCCCCGCTGACGATGTGGTAATAGGCGTTGGAGGTAATCCGGTACACCAGGGTGTACAGCACGGCAAAGGCCAGGAAGCTGGCGGCGGTGGTGCCCACCAGCAGGCGGGTGTTCCAGAGGTTGAACAGAAGCAGCAGCTTATGGACAAAGGGGAAGGCGAAGGCCAGGTGCAGTCCCGCCAGCAGCAGCGGCAGGAAGAACACCAGCAGCAGCTGGCTGTTGATGCTGGAGCGGATGTCCCGGCGGGTCATGCCCACCTTCTGCATGATGTCGAAGCGGGCCTGGTCCTCGTAGCCCTCGGAGATCTGCTTATAATAGATGATCAGCACCGCCGCCAGGGAGAAGCCCACGCTGAGGAGGATGCCCAGGAAGAAGAGGCTTCCGTAGGACCCGTAGAAATCTCCGCGATTTTCCGCCAGGGACTCCACGCCCAGCACGCCGTTTTCCATCAGGCCGCCGTCCTGGGCCATGCGGCGGATGGCCTCGGCCACGGGGTCCGCGGCGTCGGGAAGCTGGCGGTCCAGGTCAAAGCCATAGTACCAGCTGCGGGACACGCCCATATTGGCCCGGTTCATCACCTGCTCCAGGGCGTCTGCGGCGGAGAGGTCCGGAACGATGAGCCACAGCTGGGTGACGACGCTGGCGGAGTCGCTGCCGGAGGGAGAAAAGTTATCCAGCAGGCCCGCCACCTGCCAGGTGGGGCCGTTCTGAAGGGTCAGGGAGGTCCCCTGATAGCCGGTCCGGCTGCGGCAGACGTACACCTGCCCCTGGGGCAGGGTCAGGTCCGTGCCCATGGCGGCGTTGTAGTCCGCCAGGGGGATCAGGGTCACATCCACGGGATTGCCGAAGCCCTCATTCGGGGAGAGCACCCCGTCCCGGAGGGTCATCACCGAGGACACGGAGCGGTACTCCCAAACATTGGCGGCGGACATACCGCTGCGGCGGACGGCGTCCGCCACGGCGGTGCGCAGAGACGTCAGGTCCCCGAACTGGCTGGCCCGGTCCGGGAAGTAGGCGGTGATGTTTTCATCCCGGGGATAGCGGGTGTGCAGAGAGTCCTCCGCGCCGAAATACAGGCAGGTGGTGGAGGAGAGCATCACCAGCACCATGGTGCCCAGGATGCAGATGGAGGCAAGACCCGCGCCGTTGCGCTTCATGCGGTAGACCAGGGAGGAAACGGACACGAAATGCCGCTTCTGATAGTAAAACCGGGGATTCCTTTGCAGCAGGCGGCACAGGGTCACGGAGCCGGAGATAAACAGCAGATAGGTGGCGGCAATGACCATCAGCACGGCGGTGAAGAACCAGGTCAGGGCCGTCAGAGGCTCCCGGATGGTGACGGCCAGGTAATAGGCCCCGGCCAGCAGCAGGATGCCCAGCACCGCCAGGGCCCAGTTGGCCCGGGGCGGCTTCTCCCCCTCCGCCTGGCTGCGCATCAGCTGCACGGCAGTGGAGCGGCGAACCCGCAGCAGAGAGGACAGCAGAATCAGTAGGTAAATGGCCCCGTACAGCCCCAGGGTCAGGAGCAGGCCCCCGGCGGACACCCGGTACACCATGTCCGTGGCCGCGCCCACCATCCGCAGCAGGCCCAGCTCCGCCAGCTTGCTCAGCAGGATGCCCAGGGCCAGGCCCCCGGCCAGGGAGATGCCGCCGGAGAGCAGGGTCTCCCAGCAGAGAATCCGGGCGATGTCCCGCTTGCCCATGCCCAGGACGTTATACAGGGCAAACTCCCGGTTCCGGCGGCGGATCAGAAAGGAATGGGTGTAAAACAGCAGCAGCAGAGAAAACACCCACAGCACAAAGCTGCCCAGATTCAGGATCACCTGCACGGAGCCGCTGCCGGGCAGCGTTCCCTCCGGCAGCCGGGACAGGGCCACAAGAATGTAGAAAAACGACACGGCGCCCACGCCGGTCAGCAGATACGGTACGTAGAGGCGGCTGTTTTTCCGGATGCCGTCCCAGGCCAGATGACGGTACAGCTTCATGCCCGGTCACCGCCTGCCTGGAGCATGGTCAGGGTGTCCGCGATCTTCTGGTACAGCTGCTCGTCGGTGCACTGGCCGCGGCACAGCTGGTGGAACACCTGGCCGTCCTTGATGAACAGCACCCGCCCGGCGTGGCTGGCGGCCTTGACGGAGTGGGTGACCATGAGGATGGTCTGCCCCTGGCGGTTGATCTGGGCGAACAGGTCCAGCAGCTCGTCGGTGGAGCGGCTGTCCAGAGCGCCGGTGGGCTCATCAGCCAGGATCAGCCGGGGATGGGTGATCAGCGCCCGGGCCACGGCGGCCCGCTGCTTCTGGCCGCCGGACACCTCGTAGGGATACTTGTCCAGCAGCTCCAGGATGCCCAGCTGGCGGGCGATGGGGTCCAGCCGGGCCTTCAGCTCCCGATAGGGCCGCCCGGCCAGCACCAGGGGCAGGTAGATGTTGTCCCGCAGGGTGAAGGTGTCCAGCAGGTTGAACTCCTGGAACACGAAGCCCAGGTTGTCCCGGCGGAAGGCCGCGGCGTCGGACTCCCGGACGGCGGACATGTCCCGGCCGTCCAGCTCCACCCGGCCGGCGGTGGGCTTATCCAGAGCCGCCAGGATGTTCAGCAGGGTGGTCTTGCCGGAGCCGGACTCGCCCATAATGGCCACGTATTCGCCCTCCTCCACGGAGAAGTCCACCTGCCGCAGGGCCGTGACCTGGCTGCCGCCGAAGCGGGTGGTATAGACCTTTTTCAGGCCCGTTACATTCAGAATCTGCATATTGATGCCTCCTTTACGGGGCCTATTATAGCAGGCCGGGGAAATGCGCCGCCATCGAATGGGCTTACATTTCCCCGGTCTGAGCTTACGTTTTTGTCACTCGTGGGTGCGGACGTTGATGAACTCCGCACGGAGCTTGGAATAGAGGATGGTTTGGCTGCTGTACAGGCCGCAGTAGCCGGAGAGGAGATAGCTCAGGGCGCAGGCCACGGCAAAATACGGGGCCCCGGCGGAGCCGAACAGCTCCACGCTCAGCAGCACCGAGGCCACCGGGCAGTTCACCGCCCCGCAGAACACCGCCACCAGGCCGATGGCCCCGCCGAACCCGGCGGGCAGGCCCAGCAGGCCCCCCATGAAGCAGCCGAAGGCGGCCCCCACGAAGAACGACGGCACCACCTCGCCGCCCTTGAAGCCGCAGCCGATGGTGACGGCGGTGAACAGGATCTTCAGCAGCCACGCCCAGCCATCGGCCTCCCCCGCCAGGGCCCGGGCGATCACGTCCATGCCCGCGCCGTTGTAGTCGCCGTTTGTCAGAAGGCTCATGCCGATCAGCAGAACGGAGCCTGCCAGCACCCGGACCCAGGGGCTTCTGAACCCCCGGTCCAGCAGGCGCTCCGTCCAGTGAAGTCCCTTGCAGAACAGGATGCTGACCACGGCGCACAGAATGGCCAGGGCCACCACCGGCACCATGGTCTCCAGCGTCACAGGGGGCATGGCCACCGCGAACCGGGTGGGCTCCACCCCCATCAGGGTGGACACGCCGAAGGCCGCCATGGCGGCGGTGATGCAGGGCACCAGGCCCGCGTAATACAGCACGCCCACGCTGATGACCTCCAGGGCGAACACCGTGGCGGTCAGGGGGGTGCCGAACAGGGCGGAGAACACCCCGCTCATGCCGCACAGGGTGGCAAGGGGCAGGTCCTTCTCCCCCAGGTGCAGCAGCTTCCCGGCCTCGTAGCCCAGGCCGCCGCCGATTTGCAGGGCCGCGCCCTCCCGGCCGGCGCTGCCGCCGCACAGGTGGGTGATCACCGTGGACACAAAGATCACCGGCACCAGCAGAATGGGCACGCTTTCGCCGAAGTGAACGGACTCGATGATGGCGTTGGTGCCCTTCCCCTCCAGATGGCAGAGCTTATACAGCCCCACGATGGCAAGGCCCCCCACCGGCAGCAGGTACAGAATCCAGGGGTGGGCCCCCCGGATGGCCGTGGCGTAATTGACGCCGATATGAAACAGGGAGCCGATCACGCCGCCGGCCACACCGATGATGCCGCCCAGCAGCACCCATTTTCCCAGCGCCGCCGGGTATGCTCCCATATGCATTATGGTCTTTTTCCACTTATCCACCGCTTGCCGCCGTCCTTTCCGCCCGTTCCCCCAAAAAATCTTCTTCCTTTTATAGCCAGCTTTTTTCGACAGTCTCTTTATAGCATCTTTACGGTTTGGTGTCAATCCGGCATATCAGCCATTCCCTGTTTCCGCAAAAACAGGGGCCTGCCTCCCGAAAAGCAAAGCCCCCGTCCTGTTTCATTTTGCTTCAGCTGCCCAGATGAAGCACCTGGAGAAGCAGAAGCCAGCTGAGCCCATAGTAGGTGACCACAGCCACCAGATCGTTCACGGTGGTAATCAGCGGCCCGGAGGCCACGGCAGGGTCCACCCCGATTCGCTTGAAAAACATGGGAATCAGCGTTCCCACGGCGCTGGAGATAAACATGGCCAGCAGAAGCGCCGCGCCGATGCACACCGAAACCGCAAACGCATATTGGGCGGGATATCCCTTGCCCAGCATGATGTAAGCGCCCACAAGCAGCACGGAAAGGCTGCCCAGGATCAGCCCGCTGAACAGCCCCACCCGCATCTCCTTGCAGACGAGGCCCAGCTTTTTCCGGGCGGTAATCTCCTTGTCCATCAGCACACGGATGGTGACAGCCAGCGACTGCGTTCCCACATTTCCCGCCATATCCAGGATCAGCGACTGGAACGCCATAATGATCGTCAGCCGGGACACGACCTTCTCGAATGCGCCCACAACGCCTGAAACAACCATCCCCAGCACCAGCAGCGCCAGCAGCCAGGGCATCCGCTTTTTCAGGCTTGCCCGCAGCGGCTCGTGCAGATCCTCCTCCGCGGAAAGGCCGCCCAGCTTCGCATAGTCGTCGCTCATCTCGTCGTCCACCGCTTCCACCAGGTCCCTCAGGGTGATGACGCCGAGAATGCAGTTGGAGGCATCCAGCACGGGAATGGCGCTTTCCGAGTAGCTTTTCAGCCGCTCGATACAGTCCTCCGTGCGCTCGCTGCAGTAGACATACGGGAACCTGTGCTGGATAAGGGGCGCGATAGCCGCGTTCTTTTCCGCAATAAGCAGAGCGCGCAGCTCCACCGTGCCGCAGAAAAAGCCGTTTTCCGCCGTCACAAAGAGCATTTGGATATTATCGTTTTCCTTCGCCTGGTCCATAAGCGCCCGGGTGGCCTGGCCCACCGTCATTTCCGAATCCAGCGAAATGAAATTGGCGCTCATTCTGCTGCCGATCTCGTCCTCGTCAAACGACACCAGCAGCTCAATCTTTTTCCGAAGCGCTCCGTTGAGCAGCCCGATCATCGCTGACCTGTCGCTGCCGGGCAGTTCCCGCAGAATGTCCGCCGCAGCATCCGGGTCAATCTTTTCCAGAATGAAAACAGCTCTTGCCGTGTCGATGTCCTTCAGGAAGGCAGCCGCCTCCTGGGGCTCGACATACTTGAAAATACCGGCCAGCTTGTCCGGCTCAATGGAGCGGATCAGCCGCATCCTTCCAAGCCGGTCCATCTGCTCCATGGACTTGGCAATATCGCTGTTATGATAGTTCTCCAGCTGCTCCTGGATCATCTTCGGCGAAAGGTCATCCCTTATCAGCGCCGCGATCTCATCCGCGCAGCCTCCGCTTTTGAGGTTCTTGTCTTCGTTGAACATTGCCATGGTATTACCGCCTTTCAATTAAAATCGCATCGTGTTCCTAATTGAAAGTGAAGCCGGGCAATGTGCTGTCATATCCGGCCTTTATTTACCTGTACGAGCCGACGCAAAGCAAGCGCCGGACACAGCGGCACATTGAATACTTCGCCCGTAACTGTCACCTAAGCTCACTTTGCTCACCTCTTTCTGGAATAAAAGTCGATTGCTTTGTCATGATACCACTGTCGCGCGGTCCTGTCAACCCGGGACCGGACGCTGCCGCCTCTCCCCTTTCTCTCGTTTTTTCTGAGAAGCTGAAAAATTTTCAGGGAAGCTGATTTTCTATGATTTTCCCTGTTGATTCCGGAGAACATTTGCCGTATACTATGAGATGGAAGCAAAAAGATCCCAAGTGCTATCACCTATTACAACAATCAGGAGGAAAAGCAAGATGAAATACGGTCGTACTTTCAATTTCTCCGCAGGTCCTGCCATGATGCCGGAGCCTGTTCTGGAGGAGATCCGCGACGAGATGATGAACTATCGGGGCAGCGGCATGTGCGTCATGGAAATGAGCCACCGCTCCAAGGTGTTCCAGCAGA
>OIXH01000661.1_pt1 | contig 41976 bp, 35 predicted proteins | sample 1587741 | NCBI WGS metagenome assembly OIXH01 (sample SAMEA3888916, study PRJEB22519) | human gut metagenome | biome: human gut; feature: human-associated habitat; material: faeces | place: Denmark | collected 2011 | reverse complement strand
CCCGCCGTGTCCTGCGCCTGCTCTCGCTGTTTCTTCTGTCGTTGCTCTGGTTACTGTCGGTCTATGCCCTGCTTCGCGCCGGACAGTTCCTCTCGCTGTTCGTATTTTCCTTCAGTCTGCTGGTCCGGTGCATGGTGCACTGACACCCGATGCCCAAGCGCAAACCGAAAGGCGGCACACTTCCCCGGCGGTGCGTGCCGGGGTGAGGCAGGGGTCGGGTGCGGGCAGCCGCAGTTCGGCGCAGGCGCGGTACAGCCCGCACAACCCGCCGAACGCCACATCGGGCAGGCGCGTTCCCTCTGCGTCCCTCTGCCCGAGGCGGATGCCGCGCAGTGCAACCGACAGCGACACAGCCGCCGGATCGGCGCCCGCCTCCGTCAGGGCAGACAGTACCGCGCGAACCGACTGCGCACTCTGCCGGCTGGCAACAGGCATCAGGTCGGCATCCGTTCCCGCCGTCAGAGTGACCGAGGTCTCCGCCGCCAGCACCCCACCCGGCAGGGACAGCACAGTCGGCGCGGGAACCTCCGCCTCGATCGGGGCAGTCTCGGCTCCGCCCGGCCGCACCGCGTCGGGACGGACACCGTACAGGCATATGCCGACTGTTGTTCCGAGCGTTTCGATCCCGCAATGCGCCAGTAAATGCCCTCGGTTCAAGAGCGACAGGTGCCGGTCGCTAAACGCCTGCCCGATCACGATCGGGGAAACGGGCAGATTCATCTCCCGGCAGAATGTCCAGAAGGCAGACAAATCGGTACGCCGCAGGCGCAGGAGGTAGGCAGGGCGCACGGCGTCCTCCGCTCCCGTCCCCACGCGCGTGAACTCTGCCATGATATCCCCGGTACACGTCGGGCAAACGACATCCGTCTGGATATGTGCGCCGTCCGGGCACAGCGCCGCTGCCGCCAGCGGCAGGGGACGCCCGCTTAAGGCAACAATGTTTGTCCTCCGCTCTCCGTTGTGCGGATCCTCGCCGGAACGGAAAAACGCGGACACTGCCCGATCCGGCAGGTCACGCGCCAGCAGGATCAGATCATCGGACGCGAAGCGTGCCGCCCGCTCCGCGCGGAAAGAGGCATCCTCCTGCCGACGGATACAGACAAGCCGCGCCGTATCTCCGGCAACAAACCGGGCAACCGGCACGTATCCGTCCGCCAGCGCCCGCGCTCCGGCGGCGGCAGGGCAGGCGGCATCCTCGGCAAGCACACGCACCGGTGCATCGGCAGGACGTTCCCCCAGACGGCGCAGGTAGCTGTCCGTCGCGGTCAGAATCTCCGGCAGGGTGCAGGGCGCGGGCACGCCGCCCGCCAGCAGGCGGCGGCGCGCCATCAGGTCAGCCCACATCTCCGCCACGGCGTCACTGTCCGTACAGACCTCGCCCACACCCACACGGGCGGCATCGGAAGCCGTCAGACTGTGCAGGGTCGCCAGCAGGCGCACCTCGCCCACAAGCGGCTCGCGCAGCTCCCTCTCCCGGTACACCGCCTGTATCGCGGCGAAAACAGCGACGGACATATCCAGTCCCAACGACTGGTTCAGCCTCGGCAGAGCATCGGGCGACAGCTCACAGAAGGGGTGGATCTGCCGACTCTCAAACGGCGGCTCCCGGAATTCATCGGTTCTGAAGGTGTATTGCTCCATATACAAAAATCCTTTCTGCCGGCACGTGTTTCCTGTTTTTCTTCCGCCGGGGTACGACCTCAGATAAGCTCCGCCGTCAGCACCCCGCCGTCACGGGAGCGCGGCAGGACGGTTGCCTCACTGCCGCGCAGATCAGCCCCGGCAGCCACCCGCACCTCCAGGAATTCCGGCGTGTGCCCGAAGCACATCCCCCCCTCACGGCTTTCGAACAGCACGGACAGCGGGCGCCCCGCACGCAGGGCGGCATCCAGAATGGCATCCCGGCTTTGCTCCGACACGGCAGACAGCTCCGCCGCGCGCCGGCGTCTGATCGGCTCCGGCACCTGCTCCGGCATGGTCGCGGCAGGCGTTCCCGCCCGGCGGGAGTACGGGAAAACGTGAATATGCAGGAACCCGACCCGCCGCGCGAACGCCAGCGAAGCGGCAAACTCCTCCTCGGTTTCGCCGGGGAAGCCGACAATCATGTCCGTTGTCAGCTGGACGTGCGGGATTGCCGCGCGCAGACGGGCAATCGCCGCCTCCGCCTGGTCGGCGTTGTAGCGGCGGTGCATCCGGGCAAGCGTGGCACTGCATCCGCTCTGCACCGAGAGATGGAAGTGCGGCGCCAGCGACGGCAGGGCGGAGACAATCTCCACAAAGCGCGGCGTCATGACCGAGGGGTCAAGCGATCCCAGCCGCACCCGTCCGATGCCGGGCAGCGCATCCACCGCACGTAAAAGGTCGCACAGCCGGGGCGAATCGGGGAGATCACGTCCCCAGGAGCCGGTTTCAATGCCAGTCAGCCCCCCCTCGCGGCATCCGCCCGCGACCAATCCGCGCACCTCGTCCAGCACGGCTTCCGCCGGTTTGGAGCGCACAGGTCCCCGCGCATCCGGGATGGCACAGTAAGTACAGCGGCACTCGCAGCCGTCCTCAATCTTGACATAGGCGCGGGTACGCTCAAAGTGCGTGATGGTCATCGCCTCAAAGGCGCTCCCCTCCAGCGTTCCGACCTCAAGGAGCGGACGCGCCGGTTTCACCCCGGCGCGCCACAGGCTGACCGCCGCATCCGCAACTGCCAGCTTGTTCCGGTTTCCGACGATGCAGTCCACGCCGGGAATGGCAGCGATGGCATCCGCCGCCTTCTGTGCCGAACAGCCCGTGACGATCAGGAACGCCTCCGGGTTTTCGGACAGCAGGCGCCGGATCGCCTGCCGCGCCTTGCGGTCGGATTCTGCCGTCACGGTACAGGTATTGACCACGTAAAGATCGCAGACCTCCTGCGGCGGACGGATCGTAAAGCCGCGCGCCGCCAGCGCCTCGGCAATCGCTTCTGATTCGTACTGATTGACTTTGCAGCCCTGCGTCAGGACAGCGGCGCTGGGACGGGATTCGGTCACGGACATAGCGGAAACATCTCCTTGCGGTACGGCGGGATTGGCGCACGAGCACCCGGAACCGCCGCAGTTGCTCTTATTGTAGCACGGCGCTCCGGGAATGTAAATACGCAAAGTGTAAAAGTTTTATGTTTTTGCGCGGGAATTTGCCGATAGCTCTTGCAAAATGCGGGAAAAGGGAGTATAATACCCTCAGTATGCATGGGCGGCGCCGCCCGGCGCCGCGCCGATATTGTATGAAGGCAAGGAGAAAACATCATGAGCAACCTGCACGTTATCGACCACCCGCTGATTACCCATAAGCTGTCCATCATGCGCAACCGCAAGACCGGCTCCAAGGACTTCCGGGAGCTGCTCAACGAAATCGCCATGCTGATGGGCTATGAGGTCTTCCGCGATCTGCCGCTGGAGGAAATCACCATCGAGACACCCATTACCAAGATGAAGGCAAAGATGGTGTCCGGACGCAAGCTCGCCATCGTGCCCATCCTCCGCGCGGGACTGGGTATGGTGGACGGTCTGCAGAACCTGGTTCCGGTCGCCAAGGTGGGACACATCGGCATGTACCGCGACCCGGAGACGCATAAGCCGGTAGAGTACTACTGCAAGCTCCCCACCGACATTGAGGAGCGTCTGGTGGTTCTGGTCGATCCCATGCTGGCGACAGGCGGTTCCGCCGTGGACGCGCTGTGCAAGCTGAAGGAGCACGGTTGCCGTAACATCCGCTTCATGTGCCTTGTGGCGGCGCCGGAGGGCGTCAAAGCCGTGCAGGAAGCGCATCCGGACGTGGACATCTACACCGCCGCGCTGGACGAGTGCCTCAACGAGCACGCCTACATCGTGCCCGGTCTGGGCGACGCGGGCGACCGCATTTTCGGCACGCTGTAAGCGTCCGGCGGCAGACCGCAACAAGTTTTTCTGCACCGGGGGCTGTCGGATTCCCATCGACAGTCCCCGGTTTTCCGAATTTCCCGCAAAGGAGCCTGTGCTATGCGCACCATGAAAATCGGCAGGAACGACGCCGGACAGCGGCTGGATAAATTCCTTGCCAAGGCGGTCAGGGGGCTGCCCGCCTCCCTGATGTATAAATTCATCCGCACAAAGAAAATCAAAGTCAACCGGGCACGGGCGGAGCAGTCCCAGTTGCTCCGCGAGGGGGACGAAATCCAGCTCTTCATCAAGGACGAGTTCTTCGGTGTCCCCTCGGAGGACAAAAGTGCGCTGGGCGCGATCCGTCCCAAACTGGATATCCTGTATGAGGACGAGCATATTCTGCTGCTCAACAAGCGCCCCGGCGTGCTGGTTCACGATGACGCCGCAGGCGGCGAAAACACGCTGATCCTGCACGTGCAGGCGTACCTGTACGGCAAGGGGGAGTACGATCCCGCCGACGAGCAGTCCTTCGCCCCCGCCCTGTGCAACCGCATTGACCGCAACACCGGCGGCATCGTCATCGCCGCCAAGGACGCGGAGGCTCTGCGCGACATGAACCGCCTCATCCGGGAGGATCAGCTCTCCAAGTTCTACCTCTGCCTGTGCCACGGCAGCATGGAGCGCCCGGCGGCAACCCTGCATGGTTTCCTTGCCAAGGACAGCGCCCGCAATCTCGTGCGCGTGGAGGATCACCCCTTCCCCGGCGCACGGGAGATTATCACCAAGTACCGCGTGCTGGACACGCGGGGAAAAGGGGCGGATGCGGTATCACTCCTGCAGGTCGAGCTGGTCACGGGACGCACGCATCAGATACGCGCGCACCTCGCGCACATCGGGCACCCCCTGCTGGGGGACGGCAAGTACGGCATCAACCGCGCCGACCGGCAGGAGGGCTTCAAGTATCAGGCACTGTACGCATGGCGGCTGGATTTTGATATCCCCGGCGACGGGGGGAGTCTTGCCTACCTGCGCGGGCGCTCCTTCCGCCTGAATCCGGCGGACATCTGGTTCACCAAGGGCTACCGCCTTCCCCTGTCGGACGGCAGGGAGGTCACAACATGAAGCCGCTCGCCCCGCGCCTGCACGCCGCGCCCCGGTGGCTCTTCTGGCTGTTGCTGCTGTCCGGAGCGCTGCTGCTGGGACTGTGCATCCTGTTCCCTGTACTGGGTGTACTGGAATGGGTGGCGGCAGTGCCGTCCGGGCTTGCCATTCTGACGGTGGCACGTGACCGGAGCATACGCCTGCGCCGGATGTACGGCTACGGCTTCTGCTTCTTCGGCTGCTTCTACCTTGTCAACTTCCATTGGTTCCTGTATATGTACCCGCTGACCTTCGCGGGACTGTCGGATGCCGCCTCGGCGGTCGTGGTCATCGTGGCGTGGTTCGGACTGTCGGCACTTCAGACAGTGGGCGCGGCGGCACTGTTCCCGCTCTTTGCGGTCGCCGTGCGCGGAAAATTCCTGTCCGGCAAGCCGAGCCTGCAGCCGTTGCTGTTCGCCGCCCTGTGGGCAGTGCGGGAATGGATTCAGGCAAGCATCGGGTGGGCGGGTGTACCGTGGGCAAGACTGCCGCTCGGGCAGGTCGGGCTCCGCCTGACTCTGCAGAGTGCCGCCTTTCTCGGCTCCTATTTCGTCACCTTCCTGCTGATCGCGGTGAGTATGCTGATTGCCGACCTGCTGCTGCACCCGGATCGGGCGCGGCTGTGCGGCATTTTGGCGGGCAGTCTGCTGGCCGGGAACCTCGCGCTCGGCGGTCTGCGCCTGCTGACCCGCCCGGCGGAGGGCAATGCGGTACAGGTCGCCGCGATCCAGGGCAATATGTCCTCGCTGGAAAAATGGTCCGGCAATTCCGTTTCCGCCGAGCGCTACGAGACGCTGACGCGAAAGGCGGCGGCAGAGGGGGCTACGCTGATCGTCTGGCCGGAAACCGCACTGACTGTCACGATAGACCGCTCCGCCGCTGCCCGCGACCGGCTGAGCCGGCTCGCACGCGAAACCGGCGCAACCCTGCTGGTAGGCGTCTTTACCTCCGGGACGGGCACCGAAAGCAACCGGCAGTACAATTCCGTCGTCGCTTTCCTGCCGGACGGAAGTATGTGCGAAACAGTGTACAGCAAGCAAAAGCCCGTCCCCTTCGGGGAATTCGTCCCCTACCGGGAGCTGGTCATGCTGCTGGTGCCGCCGCTGGCAGACATCGGGATGCTGGAAAACGATCTGCTGGTCGGCGACCGCTCCGAGGTGTTCGACCTCGGGGTCGGGCGGGTCGGGTCCCTGATCTGCTTTGATTCCATCTACGAAAGCACCGCGCTGGACAGTGTGCGCCGCGGGGCTCAACTGCTGGCGGTGTCCACCAACGACTCCTGGTTCCAGGACTCGCGCGGCGTCTGGATGCACAACGCGCAGTCCAGCCTGCGGGCAATCGAAACCGGGCGGTATGTCGTCCGGGCGGGCAACACGGGCGTGTCCTCCGTCATCGATCCGACCGGGCAGGTCACGGCGGAGCTGGATCCGCTTCTGACCGGCTACGTGCCGGGAACGGTACGTCTGTGCGAGGAACGGACGCTGTACACCCGCATCGGGAACCTGTTCGCATACCTGTGCGCGGCACTGTGTGCGGCGGCTGTGCTTGCCAACCCGGCAGAAATGGTCATGCGGCGCCTGCGCGCGGGCAGAAAAAGCGAATGAACCCCCGTGCTGATGGCTGTCCGGTGACATGAACTGTCCGTAAACTTGATGAATGTATGGTAAACTTGTGAATAATCACGGAATGCCCCTTGACAAATCCGTGGGGAAGGGCTATAATGACAGACGAAATCGGCGCCGGGCGTGCCGCTCCGCGACATCCTGTGCGACCGTGACATTTTTTGAAAGGAGTATCCCCATGAAAAAGTCTATTCGTATTCTGGCACTGGCGCTGGCTCTCCTGACGGTTGTTACCGTTCTGGCTTCCTGCGGCAACAAGCTGTCCGGCGAGTATGAGTGCAAGGTTGGTCTTGTCACCGTCAGCATCAAGTTCAGCGGCAGCAAGGCAACCTTTACCGGCGCGTCCCAAATCCCCGGTCTCACCGCTGTGACTGACGGCAAGGAAGTCACGTACAAGATCGTTGACAAGGACGACGGCTCGCAGACCATCGAGTTCACGGTTGAGGAAGGCAAGGATCCCGTTTCGATGCCCTTCTCTCAGGACAAGGACAAGAAGACCATCACGCTGGCTAAGTTGTTTGTCTTTAACAAGAAGTAAACAACCCTACGGAACCGCTCCTCTCGGGGAGCGGTTTTGCTATGCGGGGAACCGGGCTTTTTTCGGTTTTCTCATTGACAAACGCCGCGCGTTGATATATAATGGTAGGGCAATGTGAATACCCCTGCATGACGCAGGTGCAGAAAGGACAATACTCATGGAACATACAGGCAGATGCGCGCAGAATGCACCGCGCTCCACCTCCGGTCCCCTCATGGCAACCGATGCGCTGGGGCGCACCACCCCTGACCGCGCCGCAGGCGTCCCCGCCCCGCGCGAGAACCGTCTGGTCGGACTGTTCTACTTCCTCTGGCTGGGCGAGTGCGGCAAGCACAAGCCGTACAACATCTCCGAGATCGTTGCGGCGGATCCGCAGGCAGGGTACAAGCCGGACAGCGACGTCTGGGGCGGCGTCGGAACCTACCACCACTGGGGCGAACCGTTCTACGGCTACTACTATTCGGATGACGAGTGGGTCGTGCGCCACCACATGAAGCTCATCATGCAGGCGGACATAGACTTCCTCTTCTTCGATACCACCAACGCGCTGATGTACGAGCACAACTCCAAGCTGGTCATGCGCGTGCTGCAGGAATACCACGACGAGGGCTGGAAAATTCCGCAGGTCATGTTCTACACCAATACCGCCTCCGGCAAGACCGTGCAGGAAATCTACGAGAAGATCTACCGCCCCGGCTTTGCCCGCGACACGTGGTTCTGCCTGGACGGCAAGCCGGTCATCATCGCGGTGGAGGCGGAATGCTCCCCCGAATGCCGCGCGTTCTTCAATATCAAGATGTCCCAATGGCCCAACGAGCCGGATAAGCTGGGCGGCTGGCCGTGGATGGATTTCACCCGCCCGCAGCGCGTGTTCTCCAACCTGCAGGGCGTGCCGGAGGTCATCAACGTGTCGGTGGCACAGCACCCCCAGCTTCGCTTCGGCGATTCGGTACTGTACGGCGAGACGGGCAACTGCGGCAGAGCCTTCCACGACGGGCACAATGATCCTGCACCGGACGCCTGGAAGAAGGGGTACAATTTTGCCGAGCAGTTTGACCGCGCCGTGGAGACCGACCCGCCCATCGTGCTGGTGACGGGGTGGAACGAGTGGATCGCCGGACGCTGGCAGGGTATCCCGGAGCGTCCCCTGATGTTTGTGGACTGCGCCAACTACGAGTACAGCCGCGACCTGGAAATGATGCGCGGCGGGTATTTTGACAACTATTTCATGCAGCTCATCGAGAATGTCCGCCGCTACAAGGGCGTGGCGGACACGCCGGTGTTCGGACGCCTGCCTGTCCCGGACGGGGCGGCTGTCGGGTGCTTCTGCGAGTCCGACGCCGTCTATGATTCCTTCGACGACGGTGATTTTGCCCGTCACGCGGAGGGCTCCGGCTGTGTGTACGACAACCGCACCCAGCGCAACGCCATCCGCAAGATTAAGGTCAAGCACGACGGCGAGTACCTGTGCTTCCTCCTGCGTACCAAGCAGCCCGTCACGCCCTACGACGGCACCGGAAGCTGGATGCGCCTGTACCTGAATACGACGGGCGGGCAGGGCTATCAGTTCGTGCTCAACACGCATCCCGCGCCGGACGGCACCACCACACTGGCGCGTGTGACCGGAACGGACGATGATCTGACCGCAGCCGATCTGCCGGACGTTGCCGCCTTCTATGAGGCGGACGGTGACAAGTTCAAGATCAAGGTGCCCCTCCGGGCTTTGGGGCTTGACCCTGACGGATTCACCGTCTGGTTCAAGGCGGCTGACAGCCGTGAGCCGATTGCCTCGGTTGAGGATTTCTATGACAAGGGCGATGTCGCCCCGCTCGGACGCATGAATTTCGTATACAGAGGAAAGTAAGAGCCTTATTTTCCCGTTTGCAATTCCGGTTCTGTCAAACAAAAATTTAGGGGGATCCCCAGCGGTCCGGCACGCCGGGGCTCCGCCAAGGGGTACCCCGAAACAAAGAAAGAAGCGATATACCATGACAAAAATCGACATTTTCTCCGGCTTCCTCGGCGCAGGCAAAACCACGCTGATCAAGAAGCTCATCACGGACGCCTACAAGGGCGAGCAGCTGGTGCTCATCGAGAACGAGTTCGGCGAGATCGGCATTGACGGCGGCTTCCTTGCCGACGCAGGCATCCGGATCAACGAGATGAACTCCGGGTGCATCTGCTGCTCCCTGGTCGGCGACTTCCGCAAGGCGCTGGCGCAGGTCATCAGCGAGTACCACCCCGACCGTATCCTGATCGAGCCTTCCGGCGTCGGCAAGCTGTCCGACGTCATCCGCGCCGTGGAGGGCGCAGCCACCGAGGGCGCCGTACTGAACGGCTTTACCACCGTGGTGGATGCCGGCAAGTGCAAGATGTACATGAAAAACTTCGGCGAATTCTTCAATGATCAGGTTGAAAACGCCGGCTGCATTATCGTCAGCCATGCCGATTCCACGCCCGCCAAGAAGGTCGAGGAAGCGGTCGAACTGCTCCGCGCACACAATGCAACGGCTGTCATTGTCTCCACACCGTGGAACCAGCTGACCGGCGACCAGCTGCGCGAGGCAATGGAGCGCCGCGACACGCTGGAGGCAGAGCTGTCCCGCCTTGCCGCCGAGGAGGACGATGAGGACGAGCATGAGCATCACCACCATCATCACGAAGATGAGGATGACCACGATGAGCATGAGCATCATCACCATCATGACGGGGACGAGGATGAGGACGAGTGCGGGTGCGGCTGCTGCCACCACGACCACGAGGGACACCATCACCATCACCACGATGCCGACGAGGTGTTCGTAAGCTGCGGTGCCGAGACGACCGTCCGCTTTGACCGCGCGGCGTTGGAAAGTATGCTGACCGCCCTGTGTGATGAGGGCAAGTACGGCACCGTTCTGCGCGCCAAGGGCATTGTGGCACCCGCCGACAGCGCAAGCGAAGGCTGGATTCACTTTGACTACGTTCCCGGCGAGCCCGACGTCCGCACGGGTGCTCCGGCTGTCATCGGTCGGCTGTGCGTCATCGGCTCCGGGCTGAAGGTAGATGCCCTGTCCGCGCTGTTCGGCGTAACACTGCACAAGTCCGAGGAGGACTGACGCATAAGGAGAGCACACCATGGCATACGATTTACCTGTTTACCTTTTCATCGGCTTCCTTGAGGGCGGCAAGACCCACATGATCCAGGAGTCGATGGAAAGCCCGCAGTTCAATACGGGAGAAAAAACGCTGATCATCCAGTGCGAGGAAGGTATGGACGAGTTGGACATCTCGACCTTCAACGGGAAGAACGTCTATCTGGAGACTGTGGAAAACGAGTCCGACCTGACGCCCGACCTTCTCTCCGCCATGGCAAAAAAGCATAAGCTGGATCGCATCCTCATTGAGTACAACGGAATGTGGATGCTGAGCACGCTGTATGACGCCATGCCGCAGAACTGGGTTATCTATCAGCAGATGATGTTCGCCGACGCCAACACCTTCCTCAGCTACAACCAGAATATGCGCCAGCTGATGGTGGACAAGCTGATGAACACCGATCTGGTCGTGCTCAACCGCACACCGGCGGATATTGACAAGGAAACCATCCACAAGATCGTGCGGGGATGCTCCCGCCGTGCGCAGATTTCCTACGACTATCCGGACGGGCATGTGGAATCCGACAACATTGAGGATCCCCTGCCCTTCGATCTGAATGCCCCCATCGTGGAGATCGGCGACGAGGATTATGCCGTCTGGTACCGTGACCTGACCGAGGAACTGCAGGCATGGGACGGCAAGACCGTTCGTGTCAAGGGCATCGTCATGCGCGACCCCAAGCTGGGCAAGGCTGCCCTGCTGGTCGGCAGGCACGTCATGACCTGCTGCGCAGCCGATATTACCTACTCCCCGCTGGTCTGCAATTTCTCCGCCCCCGTCCCCTACAAGACCCGCGATTGGATTCTTGTCACGGCTAAAATCCGCATTGAAACTCACAAGCTCTACGCCAACCGCCCCGGTCCCGTCCTCTACGCCACAGACTCCGCCCTGACCTCCAAGCCAGCCGAGGAAGTGGCAACGTTTTACTGAGCCTGATACCCCGCCTCCGCCCGCAGAGGGCAGCCCCCCGGCGCAGGTCGGGGGGTATATCCGAAAAGGGAGAACACCATGTCTGACAATATTCTTTCCCGCATCCGCGCCGACGCCGGCGTTGCCGTCGCCGAGTTGATCCCCGCCGCACATCTTACCGCCGGGCAGATTCTCGTCGTCGGCTGCTCCTCCTCCGAAATGGTCGGCGGGCGCATCGGCAAATGCTCCAGTCCGGACGCCGCCGCCGCCCTGATTGACGCCCTGCTCCCGCCCCTGCAGGCTGCGGGCATCCTGCTCGCCGCACAGTGCTGCGAGCATCTCAACCGCGCGCTCATCGTGGAGCGTGCGTGCGCGGAACGCTACGGGCTGGAGCCTGTCTGGGTCAAACCCCAGCCGCACGCGGGCGGTTCCTTCGCCACAGCGGTGTGGGAACGCTTTGCCGACCCGGTCGCTGTCGAGTGCATCCGTGCCCATGCGGGTATGGACATCGGGCAGACGCTCATCGGGATGCACCTGCGCCGGGTAGCAGTCCCGGTGCGGCTGTCCGTGTCGCGTATCGGCGAGGCGCCCGTTGTCTTTGCCCGCACGCGTCCGCCCTATATCGGCGGTCCCCGCGCCCAGTATCAGACCGAGGAACCGTGATCCGGCACACCCGCAAAAAGCCCACCCCAACCGCCACGATCCAAGGATCGGGACGCGCAGGGTGGGCTTTTTGTATTATTACTGGTGCCGGAAGCGGGGGTCGAACCCGCACGGTATCGCTACCACTGGATTTTGAGTCCAGCACGTCTGCCAGTTCCATCATTCCGGCGTGAACAATCCGTATTATACCATAAGATGGGCGGCAAGTCAAGAGAAATTTCAAGTAAATTCGCAAAGTAAATGCACTTGCTCCGGGATGCGTGCTTTCCGAACACCCACGCGCCGCAAAAAAGCCTTGCATTTTCCCGGCGCGTGTGGTATAATGAAACGGAATCATGCACCCGCAAGCCGGGTGAATACATATAAACACATAAAATTAAGGAAGGCAGGAGAAAGCCATGCCCCAGAAGACCGGTGTAGGTGTAACCGAAGAAAAAACAGCTGCGGCTAAAGCGGCTTCCCAAAAGGATAAAAAGACGGCAAGGTCGGCATCCGCCAAGCCGGGCGGATACGGCGATGAGAGCATCACGTCGCTCAAGGGCGCAGACCGCGTCCGCAAGCGTCCGGGCGTCATATTCGGCTCGGACGGGCTGGAGGGGTGCGAGCATTCCTTCTTTGAAATCCTGTCCAACGCCGTGGACGAAGCGCGTGAGGGACACGGATCGGTCATAAAGGTCACGTACTTCCGCGATCTGAGCATCGAGGTGGACGACCGCGGGCGCGGCGTGCCGCTGGGCTGGAACGAACGCGAGGGACGCTGGAACTGGGATCTCATCTACTGTGAGCTGTACGCCGGCGGAAAATACGACAACAACAGCAACGGTTCCGCATACGAGTACTCGCTGGGACTGAACGGTCTGGGCGCCTGCGCAACGCAGTATTCCTCCGAATACATGGAGGTCACATCCTACAGCGGGCAGGTCAAGCGGAGCATCTCCTTCCGCAAGGGCGAGGTCGTCGGTGAGTTGACCGAGGAACCGCTGGACAAAAAGAACGCCCGGACGGGCACCGTCATCCGCTGGCGCCCCGACCTGGACGTATTCACCGACATCCGCATTCCGCACGAATTCCTCACCGACATACTGCGCCGGCAGGCGGTTGTGAACGCAGGGGTTCGTTTTGACCTGCTGTTCGAGCAGGAAGACGGTAGTTTCCCGCTGGAATCCTTCTACTACCGGGACGGCATCGCCGACTACGTTGCCGAAAAGGAAGGGGAAAGCCTCCTCATCCCGACGGCACAGTGGCATCTGGAAACCTCCGGGCGCGACCGTGCGGATAAGCCCGACTATAAGCTCAAGGCGGATTTTGTCTTTTCCGCATCAGCCTCCGCGCCGATGCTGGAGTACTACCACAACTCCAGCTTTCTGGAGCATGGCGGCTCACCGGACAAGGCAGTCCGTTCTGCGTTCGTGTACGCGGTGGATAAGTTCCTGCGGGCGGGCAAGAAGTACAAGCAGAACGAGCCGCGCATCACGTTTCAGGATATTGAGGACTGCCTTGTGCTGGTCATCAACAGCTTTTCTACTCAGACTTCCTATGAGAACCAGACAAAAAAAGCCATTACCAACACCTTTATATACAGTGCCATGAACGCTTTCCTGCGTGAACAGCTGGAGATTTACTTCATGGAGCATCCCGCCGAGGCGGAGGTGTTTACCGGTCGGATTCTGAACAACAAGCGCAGCCGCGAGAGCGCCGAGTCGCAGAAGAACCTGATGCGCCGCAAGTTCAATACCGTTGTGGATATGTCCAACCGGGTGGAAAAGTTCGTCAACTGCCGCACCAAGGATGTCGCACGCCGGGAGCTGTACATCGTGGAAGGTGATTCCGCTATGACGTCGGTCAAGCTGGCGCGCGATCCGGAATTTCAGGCAGTCATCCCGGTGCGCGGCAAGACGCTCAACTGCCTCAAAGCGGATTACAACCGCATTTCCAAGAGCGACATTATCTCCGACCTGATCCGTGTCATCGGGTGCGGCGTGGAGATAACCGGCAGTAAGCGCAAGGATGACGCATCCGACTTCAATCTGGCAAACCTCCGCTGGTCCAAGATCATTCTGTGTACCGATGCCGACGAGGACGGATTCCAGATACGCACGCTGCTGCTGACGCTGTTTTACCGTCTGCTGCCTACCCTGCTGAAGGAAGGCAAGGTGTTCATTGCCGAGACGCCGCTCTTTGAGATTACCACCAAGAGCAAGACCTACTTTGCCTACGACGAGTTTGAAAAAGCCGAAATACTGAAGCAGCTCGGAAACACCCGCTACACGCTCCAGCGCTCCAAGGGTCTGGGCGAGAACACCCCCGCCATGATGTCCGAGACCACCATGCATCCCGCCACGCGCCGTCTGGTTGCCGTCACGCCGACCGATGCCGCCGCGACTGCCCGTTTGTTCGATACGCTGTTGGGCGATGACCTGCCCGCCCGCAAGGCATTTATAGCCCTGCACGGCAAGGAATACGTCAAGGACGCCGATCTGGAATGATATCCGACAAGGAGGAGCTTCCGTGAAAAATCTGTTTTCCATCAACCGGACAGAGGATACGCATTCCGTCCGTCCGGACAGCACACCCTTCGACGCAGAGCATATTGACAGCGCGTTGGAGGAGCAGTTGAGACAGGCTTCCGACGCGGCGTTTGAAGCCTTTGACCAGCCCCTGACCCCGCCCCGCGGCAGGCAAGCCGGGGGACACGGGAGCTGGCAGCTGGGACTGGGGCTGCTGCTGACAATCATCGCCATCGTCCCGGTATTTCTCTGGCGCGACACGCTGTTTTCAGGCGACCGCGCATATTTCGCATGGATCCTGCTGGCTCTGCTGATTGCAGGCGGCGTGCTGGTCAGTTGGGCATACCGCATCCAGAAAAAGACCATGATGCAGGAGACGCGCGAACGGCAGGAGGCGAACGCCTCCGGGCAGAACGCTGCCGCCGTGGAAACCGCCATGAAGGAGATGACCCGCCTTCAGCGGCAGGCGCGCGCTCAGCTGCACGTGCCGGACGATGCACTGGAGCTGGACGTCTTTCCCTTCGTCTACGAAAAGAAAGGGGATCGCACGGTCGGACTGGATCGGAACGGGCGCTTTCAGAGCCTGCTGGTTCTCGCATGGCGGCAGGGAAATGACCTGTGCCTGTCGGACGGCATCTGCAATCTGCGCATCCCGACCGAGGCTATCCGGGGACGTGTGACCTGTGACCGCCCCTTCGTGGTGGATATGTGGCTCAAGGAGGAGCGCCCCGGCGAGGGACGCTTCAAGCCGTACCACCTTAAAAAGACCGGTCTGCTCGCCGTAAAGGGACGCACGTGGTACTGCGTGATGCTGGGCGCACCGGGCGGTGACAGCTACGAGCTGTTGATCCCCTGCTACGATCTGCCCCAGTTGGAAAAGCTGGTATCAATTCCCGAACCGGATGCCCGGACCGAAGACAAATAACCGATAGAGAATAAGAAAAGAGGTATCGTACAATGAATTCCCCGTTCAAGCCCACCAAGAGCGCCATCGCAGCCAACAAGTACGGGATCGCCCGCAGCAACCTGTTGCTGGTCATCCTGTTCACCCTTATCAATTCGGTGATCTCCTTTGCCCATGGCAATTTCTACTTTCTGTTCTCCGCTTCCATCCCGTACTATGTAGCCAGCTTCTCCGCCGCGTGGGCATATAGCCCGGAGGATATCGGACTGGAGCCTGCCGCTAACCCGACAGCGATCCTGGTAATCGGTGCCGTCATCGCCGCCGTTCTGCTGGTGCCGTACCTGCTGTGCTGGATATTCTCCAAAAAGCACTACGGCTGGATGATTGCGGCGTTGGTGCTGTTCTCCCTGGATTCCGTCTGGCTGCTGCTTAACTTCCATATCAGCCTCATCCTGGATATCCTGTTCCATGCTTACGTGCTGTACTATCTCATCATGGGCGTGCGGTACGGACTGCTCTCCAGACAGGCGGCGGAAGCCGAAGCCGCCGAGGCGCCTCTCCCCAACGGAACGCTCACGCTGAACCCGGACGGCACCATTGCGGATATGTCGGCAACAACCGCCAATGCGGAGGAAAGCGCCGATGCAGAATCCGCCCCGACAGAACAGCCGGTCATCCCCGACACGCCGATCCTGCGCTCCGCTGATGAAACGGGCAGCGAAAAGGTTCGGGTGTACGTTGAAACGGCATGGGACGGGCACCAAATTCAGTACCGCCAGGTCGGAAAGATCGAGGAGCTGGTTGTGGACGGGCAGGTGTATGCCGAGATGCCCCCCGCGCGCGTGAACGGGGCGCACATGACCGCCACGGTCGCGGGAATGCAGCTGGAAGCCGGCGCTATGGGCGGCTCCAACATCGTCACTGTAAACGGCAAGGTCGTTGCCACGACCATCCGGTATATCTGACACCGGAAGGGCAACGGGTACCGTTTCCATGAATTCCACCACATCCGTACCGGTGGCGGACATTGTCGCCGCTCTGAAAGTACGCTATCCCGCCGCAGTCTGCGCCCTGGACTGGGGCGGGCAGCACGATTCCGATCCGGAAACGCGCCGCCGAAACGGCTGGCGTCTGCTTGTCATGGCGAGGCTGTCGGCACAGTGTACCGACGCGCGGGTCAATCAGGTCTGCCGGGAGCTGTTCCGGCTGTATCCGACTCCGGGAGCACTTGCCGCCGCGCCGCAGGCAGATGTGGAAGCCGTCATCCGCCCCTGCGGACTGTTCCGAACCAAGGCGGAGAGTATCCGTGCGACCTGCGCCATTCTCGCCGCCGACTGGGCGGGATTGGTGCCGGAGGACATGGATACCCTTCTCTCCCTGCCCGGCGTGGGGCGCAAGATTGCCAATCTCGTCCGCGGCGACCTGTACGGTCAGCCGGGCATCGTGGCAGATACGCACTGCATCCGCATCTGCGGGCGGCTTGGGTTTTACCCCGAGGAGCTGAAGGACCCCGTCCGGGCGGAACGCATCCTTTCCCCGCTCATCCCGCCGGCGGAGCAGTCGGATTTCTGCCACCGCATCGTGCAGTTCGGACGGGATACCTGCACCGCCCGCGCCCCGGCGTGCGGGGCGTGTCCCTTGCGGTCATTCTGTGCGCACGGGCAAAAGCTTCCCTGATGCGTACAAAAAACCGCCGAACAAATCGGCGGTTCCTTAAAGGGCACATCTAAATCTGTTTGTGTACGCTTTTATACTCGTCGTAGTACCGGAAGTAGGGGCACCGCCCGGTCTGCCCGGACGTAAAGCGCCCCATCTCGTCCTCGTCCAGCGACACACGGCAGGTATAGGTCTCCCAATTCTCGTCGTAGTCGTAGAATTCACAGTCCTCACACCGCGCGGCAGGCTTCTTCGGTACAGTCTGCCGTTCCTTGCGCTTCTCTTCCATCATCATAGACCTCCCTTTTCATATTTTCCCGGGCACCGCCCGTAAGGAACAAAAACATTGAACGATAAAGAAATATCCGAAATCCGCCGCCGTTACAGGGCGGAAAAGAGCGGCATCTCCCGCATCCGGGGATGCTATGTCAACGAAAAACGAACCATCATCTCCGAATTTGACCAGTCGCTGGGACTGATGTCCGAAAGCGAGGCAGAGGAGGTGCTGACACTGCTCAGGAAAGCGCTGTCCGGAAAAGTCGGAACCAATCTGATGGACATCGCCTTTTCGACTGCGCAGGTGCAGTCCGGCGCGGAGCACGGTCTGCTCATGACTCTGCGCGAAAGCGCCCTCGGTGATGACGCCGCCGTCCACGCCTTTTACGAAAAGGTAATCGGTTCGCTGGCGCTGGAGGGCAACTACATGATCCTGCTCTGCCACGACAGCTATGACGTGTTCTCCTACCACAAGGACGGCGGACGCTCGGAGGACTCCGGCGAGATATTCCGCTACATCCTCTGCGCCATCTGCCCGGTCAGCATGGCAAAGCCCACGCTGTCCTACTTTGTCCGGGACAACTGTTTCCGCAATATCACAGCCGACTCGGTCGTTGCGCCGCCCGCGCTGGGCTTCCTGTTCCCCGCCTTTGATAACCGCTCCACCAATCTCTACGGCGCGCTGTACTATACCCGCGACACCAGCGACAGCCATGAGGAGTTTACCGATGCCGTGTTCCGTGCCGGAAAGCTGCCCATGCCCGCCGCCGCCCAGCAGGAGACCTTCCGCAACGTGCTGGCAGAGTCGGTAGGGGAGGCGTGCAGTCTGCCGGTTGTGCGGGCAGTGCGCGCACAGATCTGCCAGGCGGTGGAGGATCACAAGGCGTCCAAGGAGCCGGAGCCGCTGACCGTGGACAAGTACGCTCTGCGGGATATGCTGGGCTTCGGCGGCGTGCCCGAGGAAGGCATCAACGCCTTTGAGGAGAAATTCGACCGCAGTTTCGGCTCCGGCGCCGTCGTCAGCCCCCGCAATCTGGTGGATACACGCAAATTCGAGGTCAGAACGCCCGATGTCGTGATCCGCGTCAATCCGGAGCGAGCCGAGCTGGTGGAGACCCGCATCATCGACGGCGTAAAGTACATTCTCATCCGCGCCGATGACGGTGCAGAGGTCAACGGGATTGATGTGACCTTCGAAAAGGACACTGCGGGACAGTAACTCCGAATCTCACTGCCGCCCGCCCTGCCCCGCCGCCATGGCGGTGTAGAAAGCGCGGCGCACGCGGAAGAACGCGGTTTTGTCGCGTCCGAAATGGACGGCGTTGGTCAGCAGAACGCCCCACAGACCGCTTTCCGCATCCACCCACAGGGAGGTGCCGGTAAAGCCGGTATGCCCGAAGGAGCCATCCGCCATGAGGTCGCCTGCCGAGGACAGCGCAGGCAGGGGCGGCTTGAGCTGGAAGCCGAGTCCGCGCGCCTCGGCAAGCCCCGGCGTATAATCGCGGATTGCCGCCGCAAAGGTACAGGGGAAGAGCAAACGTCCCTCCGCTGTTTCGAATGCCGCACCGGGCAGCTCACCGTGGGTCGAGCACATGACGGCAAAGCGAATCATGTCATCAAGCGGGGCAAACACCCCCGCGTTTCCGGACACACCGCCGAGGAAATGCGCGTTCTCGTCATGGACGTGCCCCTTGATATACGCCTTGTACAGGGCGGAATATTCGGTCGTCACCACGTTATCGGACTCCGGACAGTAGCCCGTGTGCGCCATGCCCAGCGGGGCAAACACATACTCCCGTGCCAGATCGTCCAGACGTCGCCCGGTCAGCCGCTCCAGAATAATCTGGAGCAGGATGTACCCCATGCAGGAGTAGTAGACCTGCTCGCCGGGGCGGCAAAACGGTTCGGAGGACAGGATTATATGTGCCACGGCACTTTGCTCAGGCGTTTCCGTCCTGTTCCAGAGCGCTATATGTGGCGTGATGCCGGAGGTATGCGTCATGAGGCGGAATACCGTCACGTCGGCGCGCCCTTCCGGTGCCCCCGCCAGTTCCGCCGGCGTAAACCAGCGCGACAGCGGGTCGGACAGGAGCAATCGCCCCTGCTCCACCAGCCGCAGGGCTACCATGGTCGTGGACACCAGCTTGGACAGTGATGCCAGATCATACAGCGTGTCCCGGTCCGCCTTCTCCGGTTCCGGGAACCGTGTCCGATCCCCCATCACGCCGGAGCGCAGTACCTCCCTGCCCTGCCCGATGGCGAATGCCGCCGAGGGAATCACGTCCCCCGCAATACTTTCGCGCAGAATATCCTCACACGTATCAAAATACATTGCAATCTGTCCTTTCATCTCCCGAAAAAGGGGCGTCCGCACGGCGGAAGCCCCTTTTTTGTTCCGTACATATGGGAGCCTCCGGATTATCACCGCGCGTGTGATTTCCGGGGTTCCTTATTTTGCCAGCGCTTGCTCCAGCCAGATGATTCCGTACCCGAACGCCTCATACAGTCCCTTCTTGCCGCCCTGCCGGTATACTTTATTCTGATCTGCCGTTTCCACCACGCTGACGAACACATCGTTCGGAACGCGGGTGCCGCCCTCATCCTTATAGCTCATAATGTCCATAACCAGTATATATTTTTCCGTCATATCGCCGTAGCAGATGGTGTCGCCCTCCCGCACCAGCGGACGATCCTTATACATCAGGTAGGAACCGCCGACCAGCGGTGCCCCCGTGACGTTGATTGGATTCAGTTTTTCCTCACTCATGGTATACTCCTCTCCGCCCCCGTGACCGGGAGCCGCCCTGCGTACTCAGACGCCTCTTGTGACCGTTCCCCCGCCGGATCCCGCCGCCGTGGCAATCGGACTCTTATCCACTTATAGTATACCACAGTTTTACGGAAAAGTCAATGCCGATTTTGGGCATGGAAACAGCATTTATCCCTTTTTACGGCGCGGGAACGGAGCAGGATTGCCTGCGGTGCAGGGTTCGCCCCGGTGACGCGGCTCGACCTGCCCCGCCGGGCACCTCGTTGCAGGTATCCAAAACTTCCGGGTATGAAAACATCTTTTCCGCTGTTTTTCCGTATGGTCATAAACCCGTCACAATATCGTGCTATACTGTAGGATAGCAACGTGCGCCAAACAGGCGTGCCGAAAGGGAGAAAAACAATGGTCAAACTGAAAAGAATATGCGGGCGGGCAGGCGCGATGGCGCTGGCGCTCGTGCTGATGCTCACGGCACTGGCAGGCTGCACGTCCCGGGCGGATCGGGAGAACCAGCGCGTGATCGGAGAAAGCGGCGGCTTTGACGTTCTGTATGAGGAGCTACGCTTTGTGACCCTGCTGGTCAAGGATGCCATGGCGGGCGAATACGGCGCGGACATCTGGAAAAACGCCGACACAGCCGAGCAATACCGGGCAGAGCTGGAGGAGCGCGTCATGGACAAGCTCCGGGCGAACTATATGGTGCTGGCGACCTGCGCCGCCTACGGCATAAGCACCGACTCCAAGGAGGCGGACAACTATGTGGACAGGCAGATCGACCAGCTGATTACGCAGGAGTGCGGCGGCAAGACCGGCAAGTACAAGGACTACCTGAAGGAGCACAACCTCACCGATCACTATCAGCGCTTCGCCCTGCGCGTAAGCTACCTGGAATCCGTGCTGTACTACACGCTGGAGGCTGGGAAGCACTTCGCCTATACTGCCGAAAACATTGACGAATTCGTCGAGTTCGTACTGGAAAGCCCCGACTATGCCCGCACCATACACGTGTTCCTCCGCAACGACGAGGGCGAGAGTCCGGAGCAGAATCTGGCGGAAGCAAAGAAAATCACGCAGGCACTGCGGGCGGTCTCCGGGACGGAACAGCGTCAGGATGTCATGAACGGGTACATCGGATCGGCACTCAATGACGACCTGAGCATGGTATCCAAGGACGGCTACTACTTCACGCGTGGCGAGATGGACGAGATCTACGAGCAGAACACCTTTGCTCTGCAGGTCGGGGAGGTCAGCGATCCGTTCCTGTGCGGCAACGGCTATTATGTCATCATGCGGCTGGCGCCGGAGGCTGGGTATGCCATGCAGAACAGCTCCACCCTGCTGAAGTATTACCAGAGCGCCCAGATGGGTCTGCTGGAGGAGTCACGCGCCGAAGCGTGCCGCGTCGTGCTCAACGAGTACGGGCAAAGCATCGATCTGGTCGCCATGGAGTGACCGCGGCGCTATGAGGTCGAAGAAATCATCCTTCGTGCGCGTATCGCGGCGTTACAGCGCCGGCGCAACGCGGCGCAGCCGTCTGCGCGTTTCCCGCAATGTCCGACGACGGGCAGTGGTGACGGTCGCCGTATGTCTTGCTGTCGTGGCTGTGGCTTTGATATGGGGTTCTGCCCTCAAGCGCCGCTCGGACGCTTACCACGCCGGGTTGGAAGCGGACGCATGGACTGCCTCCACGCAAGCCGCGCTCCGGCAGATCACAGTTCCGGATTTCCGCGGGGGCGCGATATCCCCCGGCGGAGAGCTGCCCGGACTGCCGGCAGACGCGTCCGGTGCCGTCGTCACACTGTCGGAGAACCCGGACGGTCAGCTTGGCTACGCCTTTCCCACCGCCGCGACCGCCGGATTGACTGTCGCCGAAGGCGCGCCGACACCGGAGGCGGAAGTCGGACGGTTGCACCGCGCCGGACTGCGCGTACTGGGCATTTTTCGGGTGCAGTGCCTGGACGATGTGTACCGCGCGGATCCGGCTGCCGCCGTTCTGCGCCGCGGCGTGGAGTTGAGTCTCCTGACCTCTGCGGCACGGGCAGGCGTCGATGAACTCCTGCTGCTTGGCATTCCGTGCGGGAACGATGACGCGGATGCCCGCGCACTGGACTTTCTGCGCGAGCTGAAGCAGCTGCTTGCGGACAGCGGCACGGCACTCGGCGTGGCGCTCCCGGCAGATGCTTTCGTGCGGGCGGAGGGAGAAACAGTGCCGGATGCTTTCGCGCAGGACAGCACCGGCGCAGGTATCGTGCAGTACACCGGCTGGCGCACGCCGGGGCGGATGCTGTCGGTATGCGATTACCTTGCGCTGGATCTGCGCACAGCGGATTCGGATTCCGCCGGGGAACTGCTCCGGGGCTTCCGGTTCACCTACGCGCGCTACGCCCTCCGCCTGCTGGTCGCAGACGCGGCGGTGTCCGAAACAGCCGACGCCCACGGGATGCGGCGGCAGATTGTCTGTCCGGCAACAGACTGACGGGCAGATTCTTCAGGGCTGAAAAGTCCAAAGATCCTCCCCTGCTCCGCGTGTTATCAGTATCCGATCCTAAAAGAAAGGAGGCTTTTGCCGACGCAAAAGCCATAGCCATCAATATGAAAACCATCGCCAGCTTCACTGTCAACCACGATACGCTCCTGCCGGGTCTGTACGTGTCCCGTGTGGACGGGGACATCGTGACCTATGATGTCCGCATGAAGGTGCCGAACAGCGGGGACTACCTGCCCACGCCAGCCGCCCACACCATCGAGCATCTGTTCGCCACCTACGCACGCAACAGCGGGTACGCCAACCAAGTGATTTATGTGGGTCCTATGGGATGCCGTACCGGCTTTTATCTGCTCCTGCGCGACAGCGTCAGCCGCGCCGAAGCCATCCGGCTGGTGCAGGACAGCTTTGCCTTCATTGCCGCCTATGAGGGAGAAATCCCCGGTGCGACGCGCACGCAATGCGGCAACTACCGGGAGCATGATCTGCCCGGTGCCAAAGCCGCCGCGGCGGCACTTTGCCTCACGCTGCGCGACTGGACACCCGAAAAAACTGTCTACGAAAGCGGCAACGTTTAAGCGGACACCGACCGGAGCGCGGATGGCTCATTCCCGTGCCACTGCCGGGAGTTCTTCGTCCGGCACGGCGTACAGCTCAATATCCCACGCAGGGACACCGTCCATGCGCCGCAGGTACAGGCTGGCACCGGGATACAGCGACCGCACAAGAAGCGGGAGTTCCCAAAGATCCGCGCTCCGGTGGTAGACAGACACCAGAAGGCGGGGGCTGTCCTGCCGGATCAGCGAACGGGATCCAAGCAGCGCGTCGCGTTCCGCGCCCTCCACGTCGTATTTGATGAAATCCAGCCGCCGATGTCCCCCGACCGGCAGTCCGGCAGACACGCATCCCCACGCGCTGTCGGGTGCCGCCGCCGCGACCTGCCGCAAACGTTCCCGACTCTGCGGCGTGGGCAGCAGCGAGGCGTTGCGGTTGCCGGTATCGTGAAAAGTCAGCGTTGCGTCCTCCGACCATGCCGCCACCTGCAACGGGTAGACCGCCCGTCCCTCTGCGGCGAGTGCCTGTGCATAGGCGCTCAGCTTACGGAAGGACCGCACGTCCGGCTCCAGGCACACCGCCGTTTCCAGCCCCGGCGCGTACCGGATCAGCTCGCGCAGGCTGTCCCCCGTATATGCCCCGCAATCCATGGCAGTGCGGATACTCTCCGCCCGGAGCAGGCGCCAGACCTCCGCGCGCCCCGTGGCAGTCGCCTCTATGTCCTCCAGCCGCCCGCCAAGGCGTGCCCGGACGATGCCGTCAAACACGCCGCGCGAGGTTTCATCCGCAAGCAGAACGCGGGCACGTTCCATATCCGCCCGATGTGCCTGCACAAGCTCCGCCGTGAACAGTGCCCCGCCGCTGACCGGGACATCCGGAATGTACAGTTCGCACTGCGCCGCAACGCGGCGTATGTTGTCCAGCACGTCCGGACGGCGGGAGCCGAACGCAAGCAGCACGATCATGCAGTCCCCGTAGGTCGCGCGCGCTTCCCCAAAGGAAAGCACCCGCCGCCCGCGGAAGCTCTGCCCCCGCACAAAGCCATCGCTGGCGAACACGTCCGCCACGGCAATCCCGTACCCCGCACAGACATCCAGCACCTTATCCGCTCCGTCTCCCATGCCCCAAAGCAGTATGGGGCGCCCTGCCTGACTCTGCAGGTACCGCCACAGGTCGGGCGTGCACGCATTCGGTGAAAAGTATTGCATTCTGGTCTCCTTTTCCGGGCGGCGGACTGCGCGCCCTATCGGTTCGTTGCAATGCAGGAAGAGCTGCGTATCGTTTCGGTGCCGGGCAAAAAAGAATATCCAACAGAACCTGTGGGCTCAAAGCAGCCTTGACCCCCGGTTTCACCGACGGGAGGACGGATCACTTTCGATTACTGGAATTTATCATTCTGCTCGACAAAAAAGTCGTGGTATACTTTTACGCAGGCAAGTTCCGTCCATTTTTGTTCGACGGGCGGTGTTTCGTCAATATTGTATATGTGTGCGCCCTTCAGGGAGAGCAGAAACGGAGAGTGCGTGGAAATAACGAATTGACATCCGTAATTTCTCACCGAGTCTTCAATAAAATACTTCAGTTGCAATTGATTTTGCGGAGAAAGGCTGTTTTCCGGCTCGTCCAAAAGATACAACGCATTTTCCTGAATCGAATCAACAAAGTAGGACAATGCACTCTCACCGTTTGAACGCTCCTGTATATTTCGCATCAGGTTTTCTTTCAGAAAGCGGGACTGACTGCGATTTTTGTTCCGCATATCCCTGACCCGTTTCCACCGCTCGTAATCATCCAATCCCCCAAGACGATTCGGCGCTGCATCCGGGCTGTTTTCCGCGATATATTCCCGAATCAAATCCGACCTTTTGCTGTCAATACCGTCGTTGATACGGCGAATATCAAGTACCTTTTCAAAAACGCCGTCGCTCGTGATGATCTTGCTCTCCGGCGGAATCGCTCGGTCTAACTGATAGTCACACATGCCGACGTAGTCCTCAAAAAAGTCGGAGCGGTTAACCGGAGTGCTTCGCTCAAGAGCCAGCTTTTCCGCAATGATATTCAGGATACTGCTCTTACCGCTCCCGTTATTGCCACAGAATATTGTGATGTCCGAAAAAAAGAACTCGGGCAGTTCGCGATACCGGAACAGTTGGAACGGATAATAGGTCGTATAGCAGGTTTTCTTGACTTTGATATTATCCTTATCCGAAAAATAATTTTCCTCATCTTCTCTTGTCGGCATTTGAAAATTCATTAAATATATCATAAGACCGCCCTTTCACTCTTGATTTTGTCTCAAAAACTTCCTGATACTTCGGCTGACTGTATTGTACCATGTTTTTGTAAACATGTTTTTGTAAAAAAGTAAATGCTGTTGCCCTGGACTTTTCGCTTCCCCCGCTTGACAGAATGCGGTTTTGCGTGTACAATATAGGAAAACAACAGTATACGAGGAGGATTTTCGCTATGAATGATTGCCTTTTCTGCCGCATTGTCGCCGGTGAGATACCCTCATCCAAGGTGTACGAGGACGACACGGTATACGCCTTCCGGGATATAAATCCCATGGCGCCCGTGCATATCCTGATTGTTCCCAAGGCGCACCTCACGTCCGCCGCCGACATTACCGCTGACAACGCCGCGCTGGTTGCCCACATCTTCGCGGTCATCCCGCAGATTGCCGCCGCCGAAGGGCTGACCAACGGCTTCCGCGTCGTGACCAACAGCGGAGCCGATGCCTGCCAGTCTGTCCCGCATCTCCATTTTCACCTGCTGGGCGGAGCAAAAATGGCAGACCGGATGGCGTAACGGATCGGCGTATCGCCGGCGGATTCAGGACTTCTCCGCAGCGCGGGAGAGGCAGGGGAGCCGCAGGGCTCCCCTCACCGGATGCGCCGCGCCTCGGTGTAGAATCGCTTGTCCTCCGCGTGACCCATGGAGAATGTCTTGCGGGGGAGCGCACCGTCCGAGATAACCGTGGAGAACAGCTCCTGCTTGCGCATTCCGTCAAAGAGAATGGCAACGGCATCCGGACGCGCCGCAAGGGCGCGGGCTGTATCCTCACCGTGAATATAATCCACCGATGCCCCGGCAGGGGCGTTTTTCATATACCCGTCAAGGAACGCCTGCACCGTCCCGACAGCCAGCGCCGCTTCCGGTGACGGCACCGGAATCTCGCCCTGCCTTGCCCCTGCCTGCCAACGCAGCGTCTGGGGCGGCATTCCGCCCTGTCGGGCGGCGGCGTAGGCGGCAAGATCGCGCAGAAACCCGTCCGGCTCCACGCCGAACACGACCCGATAGATCGGCTCAAACTCCAGCGATGCATCGTACAGATTGACCACCTCGCACAGTGCATACCGGGCAGGGTGCCGCAATGCCGCAGTGCCAAGCCGCGCCTTGATGTGCTCATAGCACGCCTTCGCGGCGGCAAGCGAGTGGTTCCCGTCCCCGACCGCAAACAGGAGCGGCGCGAGGTCAGCGCGCCCGTAGCGCGCCTCCATTGCCTCCGGCGTTGCCAGTGCAGCCAACGCCTCCGCAACGTGTGCCTTCTGGCTGTCGGTCAGGAAATAGCCGCGCAAATGCCCGCCGTCCAGCATCAGGTCGTAGTCATAGGCAAGCTCCATGGCGTCCGTCTCATCCGCGAGCGGCTCCACGACCGTACACGCGCGGTCATCCGTCAGCAGCATGACGTGCGGCAACTCCAGCCATGCCCCCTCCCGGATGGTCATGCGCGGGGGAATGCGCTCCGGAACGGTCGCCTCAGTCGCACGGATGAGGCTCTGCGCACCCCGGCTGTAATCGTACTCCTCCAGGTCAATGCACCCGACCAGCCCCCTGCGCAACTGTCCCCCGTGCAGGCGGCGTTCCACCAGCACCATGCTGTCCGGTCGGTTCCGCAGGACGCGGCGCAGGCAATCCTCCATGGCGGCGTGAATGCCGGGTATGCGGTCGGGCGCCTCGTCCAACCACATCTCCGGCAGAATCAGCCGTAGGGTGGAGGGTGCATCGCCCACCAACTCCTCTGCCCTCTGCCAGTAGTCCGGCTGGCTGGTGTACTGGTCGCAGGCAACGACCGACCAGCGCGTGCCTGACACGGCGGAAAAATCCGGCAACAGAATATCTGCCGGGTAAAGCCCAGCCGCCCGGACAGGCGCTTTATGCTTGCTTGTTTCGTTCATGGGGTGCCCTCCTTTTTGACAGCACGTCCGGCGTTTCTGCCGCCGGAGCGTGGATTCTGGTGTCTATTATACGACACTCGGAGAAAAATTGCAAGTCCCCCTGCGCAAAAATGCATCGGCGTTCGCACTTTGTCCTCCGGGCTCACCGCCTGTCTCCGGGCGGCAGGTCAAACCAGCGCCGCAGAAGCGCCATGCACTTGCCCCGCGCAAACGCGAAAAAATGTCGCCGACAGTCCAAAAATACATGATTCATTCACGCATTTGCATATTTTTGTTCACAGGCACATGGTAAAATAATGGAATATACCGCTTATCGAAAGGGGATGACACGATGCCGCCCGGACCGCCACCCGGAGTGAATTTCCGCTACGAAAAAGTCCCGCCCCCCAAAAGTATTGCCGATGTCCCACGCTACCTGAAGGAGCTGTGCGGCGGCTTCTTTTCCCGTTTGGCATACATTTTCAGGCTGGTCTGGAAAACCGGACCGTGGATTCTGTTCGCCATGCTGGCAATTTCCCTGCTGCAAGGCATCACGCCCGTCATCGGCTCGAAAATCTCCCAGCACGTGCTCAACGAAATGCAGAGCAGCTACGGCAATTTCTCCGGCGCTCTCGGCGATTTCCTGCGCAGTCCCGTGTTCTTTCTGCTGATCTTTCTGTTCAGCTACAACATTCTGACAAGCCTTGTCAACATACTCAAGAACGCGGTCAGCCGCATTTCGGGCGAACTGGTCGTGCGGACTGTCAAGCTGGAGATCATGAACAAGGCAAAGGAGCTGGATCTGCAGTCCTTTGACCTCCCCGCTTTCTATGAAAAGCTGGAAAATGCCAACCGCGAAGCGGGAAACCGCCCCGTCCAGATCCTGTCCTCCACCTTCTCCGTGGTCAGCGCGATTATTACGCTGATCTCCTACGTTATCATCCTCGCCTCGGTGCTCTGGTGGGCGGCACTGGTCATCGTTGCCGTGTCGATTCCTTCCGCAATCATCAATTTTTACTACCGGCACAAGAACTTTGAGTATATGCGCCGCCGCTCGCACGACCGCCGGCAGATGTCCTACTACTCCGACCTGCTGGTCAACAAGGACCTTGCCAAGGAGATCCGCATCTTCGACCTGTCGGATACCTTCATTGGCAGGTACCGCACCGTGTTCGACAAGTACTTTTCCGGAATCCGGACGCTGATCCTGCGGGAAAACGTCTGGCACGTCATCATCATCGTGGTGTCCTCGGTGGTCAACTGCTGTTTCTATGCTTACTTTGCCTATCTCGTAATCAGCGGCAGGCAGATGATCGGCGACTATACGCTCTACACCGGCGCGCTGATTGCGGTGGCAGGAAAGGTCAGCTCACTCATCGGTATCTCCGCCACCATCTACGAGGGCACACTGTTCATCGACAATCTGACCTCCTTCCTGCGTGAGGAAAGGACGATCGTGCCCGTCCTGCCACCGGAGCGCGCGGCGGAAGGACCGCGCAGTGTCACGCGCGGCGTTCCGCACACCATCGTCTTTGAGCACGTCAGCTTTTCCTACCCCGGCACCGAACGCCGGGTTCTGGATGACATCAATCTGACTATCCGCCCCGGGGAGACGCTGGTGCTGGTCGGGCTGAACGGCGCGGGCAAAACCACGCTGCTCAAGCTGCTGACCCGCCTCTACGACCCGACCGAAGGACGCATCCTGCTGGACGGCTATGACCTGCGGGAGTATGACGTCAAGCAACTGTACGCCATGTTCGGCATCATCTTCCAGGATTTCGGAAAATACGCAGAATCGGTGTCCGAGAACATCCGCTTCGGCGACATCCGCAAGAGCAGCTCCGCAGAAGCCATCCGGCAGGCGGCAGAAGACGCAGACGCAGCCGAGTACATCAGCCGTCTGCCCAACGGGTTTGACACGCCACTGATGCGGGTGTTTGAGGAGAATGGCATCGAGCTGTCCATCGGGCAGTGGCAGAAGCTGTCTATCGCGCGGGCGTTCTACAGTGATTCCGAGGTGCTGATCCTGGATGAGCCCACCGCCTCGCTGGATCCCATGGCGGAGCAGGAAATATTCAACCAGTTCGACCGCCTGCGGCAGGATAAAACCACCATCTTCGTTTCGCACCGCCTGTCCAGCGCCACCGTCGCCTCCAAGATTGCCGTGCTGGAGTATGGCAGGCTGATTGAGGAGGGCGACCACAAGACTCTGATGGCGATGCGCGGGCGCTATTTTGAGCTGTTCTCCACGCAGGCAAGGCGCTACGTCATGGAGGACGACGAGCGCGCAGACGCCGGCATGGAACAGCCGGAACCGCCGTCCCCCACACCCGGGCAGACGCATCGGGCTCCGCCGGACGGAGCCGCGCCGCGTCGCGGGATGCCGCCCCCGTCGGGACATATTCCGCCACCGGACGACCCCGCACGCCGGAGGAGCAGCACGAGGCGTGTCTGAAGCGGACGCCGCCTTGTAATTCCCGGCGGCACCGACTTTCATCTTTAGCTTAACAAGAAATACGCAACAGAAGGGAGCTTTCGCTTTGCGAAAGCGGCTTTTGCAAGGCAAAAGCCGGGCATACATATGGCAGTCAAGGTAGTCAAATTCGGCGGCAGTTCACTGGCAGATGCCGATCATTTCCGGCAGGTCGCCGCAATCATCAAAGCAGACCCCGCCCGGCGGTACGTCGTTCCCTCCGCCCCCGGCAAGCGCGGCAAGGGAGACACCAAGGTCACGGATCTGCTGTACCGCTGCTACGAGCTGATCCGCGCACGCGAGTCGCGCGATGTCATTGATTCCGCCTATGAGGAGGTCGTTCGCCGGTACCACGAAATCATCGCGGATCTCGGGCTGTCCTTCGACATGGACGGCGAGCTGGAATACGTCCGTAACGCCATGCTTCACGCCTCCGGTCGGGACTACGCCGCCAGTCGCGGCGAATACCTCAACGCGCTGATCCTGGCAAAATATCTCGGTTTCGACTTCGTGGATGCCGAAAACGTCATTTTCTTCAAGGAAAACGGCACACTTGACGAGGGCAGGACAAACGAGGCGGTCGCCGCCGAGCTGTCCCGTCACCGGACGGCAGTCATTCCCGGCTTTTACGGCGCCATGCCCAACGGCACCGTCAAGACCTTCTCGCGCGGCGGATCGGATGTAACCGGCTCCATCGTGGCACGGGCGATCCGCGCGGATATGTACGAGAACTGGACAGACGTGTCCGGGTTCATGATGGCTGACCCCCGCATCGTGCCGAACCCCTGCGTCATCAAGGAAATCACCTATCGGGAACTGCGGGAGCTGTCCTACATGGGCGCAACGGTTCTGCATGAGGATGCCGTGTTCCCCGTGCGCACAGCGGGCATTCCCATCAACATCCGCAACACGAACCGCCCCTCCGACCCCGGCACCATGATTGTCGCGCATCCCGCCGGCTTTGACACCGAGCGCGTCATCACGGGTATCGCAGGCAAAAAGGGATTCTCGGTGCTGACCATCGAGAAGGATCTGATGAATGCCGAAATCGGATTCGGGCGCAGGGTGCTGGAGGTGTTTGAGGACAATGACCTGTCCTTTGAGCATCTGCCCTCCGGCATCGACACCATGAGTCTGGTCATCTCCTCTGCCGCACTGGAGGGACGGAGAGACAAGCTGATGCAGTCCGTTGCGCGCGCGGTACACCCGGACAGCGTGTTCATTGAGGACGGACTGGCGCTGGTCGCCGTCGTGGGACGCGGCATGATCAAGGCAAAGGGAACCGCCGCGCGGGTCTGTGATGCGCTGGCACGCGCCGATGTCAACATCCGCATGATCGACCAAGGATCCTCCGAGCTGAACATCATTGTCGGCGTGGACGAGGACGAATACGAGACAGCCGTCGCGGCAATATACGGCGAGTTCGTGCGCTCCTGACAAAAAAACTGGCACCCCTGGGGTGTCAGTTTTTTTTGTCAGTTCTATGCGGTGCCGCCCGGTTACTCTGCGCGCGTCCGGATGGTCGCACTGTTCCCGTCTGTCGAAAAGCAGACCGTACCGTCATAGGTGAAGTAGCGCCCGGCACCGACCGATTTCATGTTGGTGACAATCGCCCAGGATACCGACGCGGCAGAATCCGTGCAAACCACACAGTAGCGTGGCTTCCAGGCGCGGATTGCCTCAAGCAGTCCCCGGTCAGCCGAAGCGCCGTGGTGCGGGATTTTGAACAGAGTGCAGGAGGTAAACCCGCGCGCCTCTGCCAGCGGCAGGTACTCCGTCATGCGCTCGCCCTCGGCATCGCCGCCGAAAATCAGTTTGATATTGCCGAAGGTAACGGCGGTCACGAGCGAGAAGTTGTTCTCATCGGTGTCCTCGTTGTCCGCGTCGGCACCCACGACCTTGCCCGGTTCGTAGCCCTCCATGGCTGTCGCGTTGATCCAGAGCTTGCCGTACCCCATATCCGGCTCGACATCGGTTGCGTGCAGGCGGCGCACGACGGTTCCGGCAGACTGTGCCGCCTCTATCGCCGTCATCATGCTTCGGTAGAGCTTGGAATCCCGCACGTAGTCAGGCATATACACCTCTCCGACGGCATACCCCTCCAGCACCGCCGCGGCGGCGCCGATATGGTCGTTATCGTAATGCGTCAGTATCAGGCAGTCAATACGCCGGATGCCGTAGCCGTCCAGCGTGCGCCGGATAAGCGCAGCGTCCGCCTTCTCGCCCGTGTCAATCAGAATGACCCGGTCATCCATGCGCAGAAGGATGCAATCTGCCTTGCCAACGCTGAGGAAATCCACGTACAGCCGATGCGCCGCGCCGGCATAGGGATCGTCGGTCGGATCCAGGATCATGGAACCGGACGTCGCAGAGCCGGTCGCCGGCGTCAGCGTCATGTCACCGGCAGTACTGCCGGTGCCGGTCGGATCCGTGACACCGGTACCATTGTCCAACGTCATGGTTCCGGGACGGCTGATGCTGCCGTCCGGGTTCAGGATCATATCCGAGCAGGCGGGCAGGCACAGCAGGACACACAGCACCAGCAATGCCGCGGAAAGCAGCAGATGCGTCCGCCTCCCGTACCGTTTTCTTTGTTTCATATGCCAACCTCCCGTTTTTGATAGGGACAGTATAGCATGGAATTGTTGCGGGTATGCGAGGTTTTTATGAATTTTCTGCGGATATCCGCTATCGGACGGGGTTTCCCCATACCGACACCGTCAGTCCTCACGGTCGGCATCCCATAGGGCATCCCGTAGGGCATCCCGTAGGGCTTCGCGCACCGTGTCGGAATCGTAGCCGAGCCGCATCATGGCAGCAATCAGCCTGCCGCACGCGGCGCGGTCAGCGGTCAGTGCCGCATCCCGCCCCAACTTCACCCGCAGGACACTGCGGCACACCGCATCAAAGTCCACATAAGCCGGATCCTCCGGATCATGCAGTGCGTCCAATGCCGCGTCGGCGGCTTCGGAGGGGTACCCGTGTGCCAGCAGATCCTGCCGGATGCGCCGGGGTCCCCACCCCTTGCGGGCATCCGCGACAGCGCGCGCCAGCGCGGACGCATCCTCCCGGAGCATCCCCCGCGCCGCCAGCCAGTCAGCCGCCTCATCCGCCACGGCGCGGTCAATGCCCCGCGCAGTCAGCTTGCGCACCAGCGTGCGGGCGGACATATCGCCGTAACCCAGCAATTCGCCCGCCTTGCGGATCGCCAGGCACAGCCGCCCGGCGTGCTCCAGCCGATCCGCCTCCTCCTCGGACAGTCTGCCGGGCTGAACCTTCAGCGAGGCGTACTGCTCCACGGTCAGCGGAATCTTTCGCCGCAGGCGGGCACCATCCTCCCCCTGCGTTTCCAATGTAACGATCAGCGTCTCACCGTCCGCGTCGGTCACGACGCGCAGGATCCGGGCGCCCTGTTCCCTATCCTCAGTCTCCGGATGCGGTTGCGGGCGCGTCTGCGGACACGCTTCCGGGCGCGATCCCCCTGCGCCGCGGCGCCCCTGCCGCGGCGCAGGCATATCCGACAACCGGAACGCCCGATTGCCGCCCGCCGCACTATCTTCCTCGGAAGCGGCATAGTCGTCGTAGCGTCCGTACAGGGTTTTTCTCTTACCGGATGGGGAGTTTTCAGCCATGCGGATCACTCGTCCGCGCCGTCATCCTTGACAGTGCGGATGTCAAACTCATCGTCCAGCAATCCGGCATCTCCGTCCCCGTCTCCGTCCCCGTCTCCGTCCTCGTCCAGCTCAAAGGTCTGCACATCCTGCCCGTCATTCTCCTGCATGGCGGCACGGACTTTCTCCTCCAGCTCTGTCAGCATGGAAGGATTCTCCTCAATGAGCTTCTGCACGGCTTCCTTGCCCTGCCCCAGTCGCTCGCCGTTGTAGGAGAACCACGAACCGCTCTTCTTGACGATATCATACTTGACGGCAAAGTCCAGAATCTCGCTCATGCGTGAAATGCCCTGCCCGTACAGGATATCGAATTCCGCAACGCGGAAGGGCGGTGCGACCTTGTTCTTGACGATCTTGCACCGGACATGGTTGCCGTACACCTCGCCGCCGCGCTTGAGCTGCTCGGTGCGGCGCACATCAATGCGCACGGAGGAATAGAATTTCAGCGCGCGACCGCCGGGCGTGGTCTCCGGGTTCCCGTACAGCACGCCGACCTTCTCACGCAGCTGGTTGATAAAAATAACCACCGTCTGGCTTTTTGAGATTACGGCGGACAGCTTGCGCATCGCCTGCGACATCAGGCGCGCCTGCATACCGACCGTTGCCGCGCCCATGTTGCCCTCGATCTCCTGCCGGGGCACCAGCGCCGCCACCGAGTCCACAACCACCACATCAATGGCGCCGGAACGCACCAGTGACTCGCAGATAGACAGCGCGTCCTCGCCGCAGTCCGGCTGGGAAACCAGCAGATTGTCGGTGTCCACGCCCAGCGCCTTGGCGTACACGGGATCCAGCGCGTGCTCTGCATCTATGAAAGCCGCGTCACCGCCCGCCTTCTGCACCTCGGCAACGATATGCAGGGCAACGGTAGTCTTACCGGAGGATTCCGGCCCGAATATCTCGATAATACGTCCGCGCGGCACGCCGCCGATGCCCAGTGCCGCGTCCAGCGACAGCGAGCCGGTATGCACCGCCTGCACCGCCATGTGCTGGTTCTCGCCCAGCTTCATGATGGCGCCCTCGCCGAAGTCGCGCTCGATCTGCTTCATCGCCGTCCGGAGTGCCTCGCGCTTTGCCTCCCGATCCGCCTCGTATGCCACCATGGGTGCCAGGGGTTTCTTTGTCTGCTGCTTTGCCGCCATATCTGCTGCCAGCCTTTCTGTCTTTGATGCTCCTATTATACACGTTGCCGCACAGTTTGTCAAGGGGTTTTGAAAACTTTTTTCACAAAATGTTGTGAAAATATGATGAAATTCGTCAATCTCCGAAAGAAATGCCAATATTGCGAGCTGTTTTTACCATGTTGCAGTCTTCGGTGACAAATTTCGTTTTCATTGCAACATCTATAAGAGGATTTTCGGTGATTTTTCCGTCTACCATAGCCACGGTATAGCCGAATTTTTCCTGCTTAAGCAGTCGAGCCGCGTGTGCGCCAAATTGAGTTGCCAGAACTCTGTCGTAAGCGGACGGAGAACCGCCTCTCAAAATATGTCCCGGCACAACTGTTCTTGATTCAAGTCCCGTTTTGGCTTCAATGGCCTTGGCAATACGTGCCGTTGCTGTAACTTCGCCACGGTCGGCTCTTGTCTTTGCGCGTTCCTTTTTCTTCATCTTTGCTTCTTCAATATCGAACGCTCCCTCCGCGACCGCAACTATCGAAAACGCCTTGCCTGCGTCTGCGCGGCGCTGGCAAGCCTTCGCCACCTTGTCGATATCATAGGGTATCTCGGGAATAAGAATAATATCCGCACCGCCTGCAACACCGCTGTAGAGCGTCAGCCAGCCTGCCTTGTTACCCATGATTTCGATTACCATTATTCTGCTGTGAGAGTTCGCGGTCGTGTGTATGCGGTCGATGACCTCCGTGCCAATATCAACGGCGGTGTGAAAACCAAACGTTACATCCGTACCGAAAATATCGTTGTCGATAGTTTTAGGCAAACCTATAACGTTCAATCCCTCTTCCGAAAGCATATTAGCGGTTTTATGAGTTCCGTTGCCTCCCAAAGTAAACAGACAGTCAAGCTTGAGATCCTTGTAGGTCTGCTTCATTTCCTTTACCTTGTCCACTTTATCATCCTCAATGATCTGCATCATCTTGAACGGAGTACGCTTTGTGCCAAGAATTGTACCACCCGTTGTAAGTATGCCGGAAAAATCGGAAGGGGACATTTCTTTATAAACGCCGTGTATAAGACCGTGATAGCCATCGTGAATACCGATTATATCCACCTTGTCTTCGCCGAACTGCTCGTAAGTTGCTTTTGCAACGCCGCGAATGGTCGCATTAAGTCCGGGGCAGTCGCCGCCGCTTGTAAGAATACCTATTTTAAGTTTTGCCATAGTTTTTACCTCCGTATTTATTCAATATGAGAATCTTCAACGACCTTTTATTATGTAGTTTTATTTCATCATAAAACAAAACCGCATTAAAAACGCCGTTTTTTAGATGCTCATATATGTTATATATTATAGTTTTCGGAAAATGCCACTCTATTGTCTGTGCCCTCAAAAAACATAACTTTCATACTGAACATTCGGGACGATAACCTGTCTCCATAGCATTGGGTCAGTTCGTCAAGATCAAGATTTGTGTTTATTATCATCGGAGCGCGCTTGTTTTGCCTAGTGTTTATGATCTCATAAAGCAGGGAAGCATTCCATTCCGACTTGTTTTCAACACCGAGATCGTCCAAAATGAGAAGATCGCAGCTTTTTACAAGCGACATGGTATCTCCCTCGACATTATCAAACTGTTCGCTGTTGATCTTGCGGATAAGCTCGGTTACAGAACCGTATACGACACAAAAACCGTTTTCTATCAACTTGTTGGCTATTGCAAGTGACAAATGTGTCTTCCCAAGCCCTGTGTTTCCTACCATCAGAATACCGCTGCCTTTGCCATTGAACTGCTCTGCAAAAAGTTCACAGTATTCAAAATTCCTTTGCATTATGTTTCTTGAAGAAACCGTATTATCCTTATCTGTTTTATCGGAGTATCTTTCGATATCGAAATTATTAAAGCGGCTTTTATCAAGCGGAGCGTTTTCGTTAAGCTCTTCGGCAGCCATTTTGTTAGTCAGTCTATAAAGGCATTCGCACCAATCGCTGCCGGTATTTCCTTTGTCTTTGCATATAGGGCAGGTGTAAATTGGGTCAAGATAATCTGCGGGATACCCGTTTCGTTCAAGAAGCTCGTCCATTTGCCGCTGTATTTCTTTGTTTTTGTTCAATGCGTTTGCCGAAACCTCGTCCGCAGGCAAAGATTTATCCATAACGGCTGAGATCATATCTGTCACGGTTTGCATGAGCTGATTTTCAAGGTCTTGATATTCGGGAAGTTTTTCCAATATCTCATTGCGGCGGCTTTTTTCAAGCTGTTTGTTATTGATGTGTCTTTCAGCAAGCTCATTCAGAGCGGCTTCAAGATATATCTTGTTTATTCTCATGGTTTTGTATCCTAAATGTTATTTTTTATAATTGTTCATGATTTGGGATCTGAGCTTGTCCGTATCAAACGAGGAACTCTTTCCCGCAGCGGTCGTTACAGGGCGTTTTGATATAGCGCGTTTTTTTGTGCTGTTAGCCTTTTTGAATTCTTCATCAGCCTTTTCGACTTCCTGCGGTGTGGTTATCGCTTTGTCTTTCCAAGTCTCCAATATTTTGTTGGCGTAAGCAAAACTCCATTTTCCGGTGCCGTCGAGCGTTTTGTCATACGCAAGCATTATCATATCTTCGCCAAATCCCCAGTCCAAAGCCCACGTTTTTATAAATGCGCGGTTGTTTGCCGAGAGATTTGAAACGATCCCCAATGCTTCGCAAATACGCTTTTCTATGCTTGTCTGCTTTTCAAGCGTTCTTATCTTTTCATCAGCTAATTGAACCGTCATAATATCCTCGTTCACCCAATTTTCGGCAACTTTGGATATGTACGCAGGTGTTGCTTTATTCAGCCTAAAGCAATACCCCAGCAGCATAAGAGATACATCGCCCGGAAGACCGTAATGAGCCGAAAGCTGTATAATAGTTTGACGTTCGCTTTGATGAAGCGGTCTGCCAAACATTTTTTCGGCTTCGTTGAAAAGCATTTGCGTTTCAGGTGAACTTTTTATGAGATCGGCTATTTCTCCGTTGGAAATAACCGCCGGCTTTGCTTTTTGAATCGAAGGTCTCTTTTCCACTGTTTTTTCCGCGGTCGGTAAAGAAATATCTGTCTTCATGGCATACGCCGTCAGCGTGACGGCGTTTTTTGAGTTTTGAGTACGGATAATTCCTCGCTGGACCCAAAACAAAGCCGCGTCTTCCAATTCGCCCAACTCCTCAAAGCCAAGCTCCGCACGAAGTATTTCGGCAGTGAAAGATTCTCCGCCGTGCCTCATCAAATAAAGCAAAAGCTTCAGCGCATTACCGCCGGCGATTTTTATATACTTATCTACAACGCTTGACGGAACCGCGAAAACCGAGTTCCATTCTCCAACGTTCAGTGAATATTCCATTTTAACTCCTGTTTTCCTTCCACATATAGAATTTGTTCACAGCTTTTCCGAGAAGGAACCGCAATCCCCAAACAGCCGCGACAATTACACCCATAACTATCAGCTCTTTAAAGCTGAGCCGCGTGAGATAAAACAGTTCGCGAAGCCAACCGATCATAAGCGGGAATGTGCAAAATGCGCCGAGCAGCACAGCGAACATAATAAAGCGCCATCTGTTGAACGGCAGACAAACGCTCCACAGTGAACCAAAACACGCCGCGCCAAGTACAAGTGTAGCCATAGTGGAAATGCTTTCGGTTTGAAAGTCGAATATGGCGCGAGATCCCATTACAAGCCCAATACCCAAAGCCGCCGAAAGTCCGCCCGGAACAGCTTTGCGCATAACATTTTGCATAAAGCCGCCCTTGACTAAGCTGCGGTTAGGTTCGAGCGCCAGCAGGAACGACGGAGCGCCTATGGCAAGAGCGCTTACGAGCGTCATTTGTATGGGCTTGAACGGGTATGTGTAGGGCAGAAAAAGGAATGTTACCGTCATCAAAAAGGCGAAGATCGTCTTTACAAGAAACAGCGCGGCAGAACGCTGAATATTATTGATACAACGACGTCCTTCGCCAACAACCATCGGCATATGAGCGAAATCATTGTCCATTAAAACTATCTGCGATACGGCTCTTGCGGCGTCGCTGCCCGATTGAACCGTAACGGAGCAGTCCGATTCTTTCAGAGCGGGAACATCGTTCACGCCGTCGCCCGTCATTGCGACCTTATGTCCGCACGCTTTCAACGCCTTTATTATCGCGAGCTTTTGGCTTGGTCTCACTCTCCCGAAAACAGAATATTTTTCGACAAGCTGCGGTATATCGTCATCGTTCGCCTTTGTCATATCCACATAATCGCACGCGTCGTCAAGCCCCGCGCGCAGCGCGATAGAGGACACTGTTTTCGGATCGTCGCCCGATATCACCTTTAAAGTAACGCCCTGTTCCTTAAAATAACTCAAGACCTCAGGCGCGGAGGCGCGTATCTTGTCTGACATTACGATAAGCGCTTTAGTTGTAAGCTCTTCGGGGAGTGTATTGTCTCCGAGATGCTTGTATGATTGCGCCAGAACAAGAGTTCTGAAACCGTTTTCAGTGAATCTTTCACATTTTTCGGATATTTCCGAAAATTTATCGCCAAGCACGAAGCTGGGCGCACCGACAACTATCGAGCCAAGACCGTCAAACTCTGCGGCGCTCCATTTGCGAGCAGATGAAAAGGCTATCGTTTTTACAAGCTGATTTTCCGTTTTTTCGGTAAATTTCTCGGCTATAGCAGTAAGAGTGGGGTTCGCATCTTTAAATGCCGAAGCGAACGCACTTAAAACCTTTACGTGATCAAAATTCTTATCCATCGGCACGATCTCGGTTATTTCCTGCGTGCCCTCGGTGATCGTTCCCGTTTTGTCAAGGCAAAGAACGTCCACACGAGCTAACGACTCTACGCAGTACAGGTCTTGGCAGAGTGTCTGCTTTCTTGCGAGCCGAATGGAGCTTATCGCCAAAGCGACGCTTGTCAGCAGAACAAGTCCCTCGGGAATCATAGCGATAAGCGCCGCTACCGTAGATACGATACTGTTGGCGTATGCTTCTCCAAGAAAGAAATATGCTTTTACGAACATTATAACTCCGAAAGGAACTATGCACAAGGCTATAATGCGAATGATCTTATCAATAGCGTTCATCATTTCCGAGGAGCGTTTTTTAATGTACTTCGAGCCGCTTGTTATCCTGCCCGAGGTAGATTCCGCGCCGACGCGTGTAACCTGCGCTTTCACGCTGCCCGATACGATAAAGCTGCCGGAGATAAGCTCGTCTCCCGGTTTTTTCGAGATAGCGTCGCTTTCACCGGTGATAAGGCTCTCGTTGGTTTCACACTCACCCTCAACGACCACAGCGTCCGCGCAAACCTGCAATCCCGAAGACAAAAGCATAATGTCATCGGTCACGACATTGCTGACCGGCAGGGTCTTTTCATCACCGTCGCGCAGCAAATGAGCCTTTGGCGCGGAAATTATCGAAAGTTTATCTATAACGCGCTTCGAGCGTATCTCCTGAAAAATGCCGATAACGATGTTCGCGATAATTATTCCCATAAACAGCGCATTGCGGAGATCGCCCACCATAAGTACCAACACGGCAAGCACTACGTTCATCAAATTAAAGAAAGTGAATATATTATCAAAAAAAATACGCTTTACGCTTTTGGTTTTTACGTCCATATCTCCGTTACTTAGTCCCTTGGAGATTTTTTCCTCGGCTTCTGCTGTCGAAAGCCCTTTGTTTATGTCTGTTTTGTTCATTGCTCCCCCAACGTTGTGTTTTATAGTGCGTGATGTATTATTAAGTCCATAAAAGACGGCTACGAAAAATGCAATTTTATGCAGTCTTTTGTCAAGAACAGCGGAGAATGTCAATCAAAATATTGACTGTACATTATTATTATACCACATTTTGAGATATTGTCAAGTGAAAGTATGATAGATTTATGAAAATTTTTTTCGGCTATTGATTTTATACCACAAGTGTGGTATAATTATTATAAGGGAAATTTTACCGCCAAATGAAACCTGCCGCGTTTGTTCGGCTTTATACGACAGGAGGAAAATATTATGGGGAACCACATCAGAGAATACGCAGAAAACAAGCAGGAACTTTGCAGAAAAAACGACGAGATATCTAACGAGCTGTATGAACAGTACGGAGTAAACCGCGGACTTCGCGATATAAACGGAAAGGGCGTTCTTACAGGGCTTACCACTATCTCAAAAATGGTATCTTTCAAGAATGTAGACGGCGTTGAAACGCCTTGTGACGGCGAACTGTGGTACAGAGGGTACAATACCAAAGACCTTGTGGCGATGTGCGGAGAACACGGTTTCGGGTTTGAACGCACAGCATACTTACTGATATTCGGTGAAATGCCAACTCCCCAGCAAACCGAGGAATTCAAGAGCATTTTGGGAGAATGCCGCTGCCTGCCGACGAATTTCACGCGCGACGTTATTATGAAAGCGCCCAGCAAGGATATTATGAATTCGATGACGCGAAGCATTTTGACGCTTGCTTCTTATGATAACACCACTCTTTCGGGAGATTATACAGACAGTCTTTATCAATGCATACTGCTTATAGCGCGTTTTCCGATGCTGGCGGCATACGCATATCACGCATACAATCACTATGAGAATGACGAGAGTATGTATATTCACCGCCCAAACCCCGAACTATCCACAGCGGAAAATCTACTGCTTATGCTGCGCCCTGACAAAAGCTACACAGAGCTTGAAGCAAAGGTTTTGGACGTTGCTCTTATGCTCCATATGGAACATGGCGGCGGAAACAACTCCACTTTTACAACGCGCGTTGTAACTTCATCCGGCTCGGATACTTATTCAACTATCGCGGCGGCGATGTCATCTCTTAAAGGACCGAAACATGGCGGCGCTAACATAAAGGTCATGGAGATGATGCAGAATATCCGCGAGAATGTCAAGGACATCAAAGACTACTATGAAGTGAGCAATTACCTCGCGAAGATACTTGCGGGCGAGGCTTTCGACCATAAAGGACTTATTTACGGAATGGGACACGCTGTATACTCACTGTCCGACCCGCGCGAGCGTATCTTTAAAGCGTATGTGGAAAAGCTGGCTGCCGCGAAAAACCGCGAGGACGATCTGCTTCTCTATAAATATATTGAGGACGCCGCGCCGAAGCTTATTGCTCAAAAGCGCAAAATAATCAAGGGTGTTTCTCCGAATGTCGATTTTTACAGCGGATTTGTTTATGATATGCTTGGTATTCCAAGCGAGTTGTATACGGCTATCTTTGCTATTGCAAGAATAGTGGGCTGGAGCGCGCACCGTATGGAGGAGCTCAACACCGCAAGCAAGATAATTCGCCCTGCGTATATGAGCGTTATGAAAAAGCATGAAACCGTTCAGGAAAAGTAATATAATCAACAAACAGGCGCATTTTCGTGTGCCTGTTTGTTTAATTTGTAAAAGAAATGTTTTTGCGTTCTCTTCCTTGAGAAGCGGGGGGAACGCAGTTATAAAACTCTTTGGGCGCTATAACGTATGAAT